>Ga0073899_10000404_pt1 | contig 39813 bp, 68 predicted proteins | sample KloWWTmetaKNB5Ph_FD_88975 | JGI IMG/M metagenome (GOLD analysis project Ga0073899, IMG submission 88975) | Active sludge microbial communities from Klosterneuburg, Austria, studying microevolution and ecology of nitrifiers - Klosterneuburg... | ecosystem: Engineered > WWTP > Aerobic digester >... | reverse complement strand
GATTACCGAACCGCTAACGATTGACATGGAAGCGGTAGAGGCGATGGCGGCATGACCCGCCTGGACTGGCAAACACTGATTCTCGCAGGGGCGTCGATAGCGGCGCTCCTGCTACTGGAGGCTTTCAAATGAGTATCGAAGAATTGGTAACAGCGCTTGAAGATGCGCACAACCAGTTACCGGCGACGGCTGTTGAGTCTGCCATCACAGTTTATCAGGCTGCACAGTCGGTGATTGACGCCTATACGCTGGCCAAAGACGCCGCGAAGCAGCTTATCACCGACGTGATGACAGAAACCGGTCAGACGGCGTACAGCACGCAGGCGGGCAAGGCGTCCATTACGTCACCGTCGCAGACTGTCAGCTATGACGCCAAGGCGCTTGACATCCTGCTGCGTGATGACGCTGATTTGGCGCTGCGCCTGTCGCCTTATCGCAAAGTGAGCGAGCGGGCGGGAACGCTGCGCATTGCAGGTGCGAAATGATGCGACTCCAAATAGACATAACAGTTTTTGAGGATTGGCGCTCTGGCGCTCGGCGTGTACTGAGTCTGGAAGGCGAGAGTCTCGAAGAGCTTGGTGCACTGGCCATTGACATTGCGCCTGGCGTGGCCGCTTTAGTGCGCAAAGTCATCATTGAACAGGAAGAGCAATCAGCGCAGACTGCGGTATCTGAGTAGTGAGCAACAGCCGGGGCGCTGCGGGGCGTTTCAGTAGTGGACGCCAGCCTTCACCGTCAACTGGGGCAACCGCTTGAATGCCCCGGCTGCTCTTTTCATCCAACACCTTGTAACAGGAGTGACAACATGGACTTATCTCAGCTAGTGTCAATTGCCAGAGAGTCACGCAACACAACGGCTATGGTGTTTCCGCTGCCAGACGTGGACGGATGCGTCGATTACGCCATCACTGAAGCGGGCGAGTATCTTGACGCTATCAAGCGGGAAGAGCGCACAACCGACAAGCGCAACCGTGACAAGGCGCATGACAAGCGGCGGGAATGGGGCCAGTGCGGATACATGATTGCCAGTGCCATGATTCAGATTCCAGAATGTGAAATGCAGTCTGACAATTCTGAGTCTGACATTTACACCGTGTTGGAATTGCTGTGCGGATTCCGAAAATGGCCGAATGAGGTTGGTTGGCAGCTTGCCGATGCGCTAGAGATTTGGAACTCGCTTTGTCGTCTCAACTCCTGGAACGCTGCCGTACTCATGGCCGAAACGTGCAACGCCTTCGAGCGCAAGCACCTACCAGAACTCTTTGAGGCATAGCGCCATGACAACTCCCATCGTGCGCTGCCAGTTCTGCGGAGAACCGAAGTACGGCCAACACGTTGAACGCCACGAAGCAGCCTGCCTTGACAACCCGGCTGTGCTGGAAGAACTGCGCAGGCTTTTGGACGATGGCACTGGGCGCTGTATCCGCCGCAGAGACTACCTGGAACTGCCAGACACAAAGCCAGCCTCGGACAAGCGCATTGCAGACCGTTTCCATTCGTGGGACAACCTGGCACGGGCCATCGGCTTGAGAGTGGCGGACAAAGCGCCGAAGGTTGGCATTAACGCACCGCTCACAGACGATGAGCGCTTTTGCTGCCAGCGGCGCTTGGCCGTAGAACGTGGGTACTATCCTAGCAAGTGACAATCATCTAATGGGTGCCGGATATGCCGCAGCGCATGCTCCTTTGCATACACAAGAACCTGTGAAACCGGTGAAAGCCAGCCTGACCGCGGCGCAGGATGGCCAGCCCAACAATGAGGAGCGCATCGAATCAGGTGCGCTTTCTCTATTTCCCACATTGAACTTACCATTGACATAATTGCCGATTGTGATAGACTAAAGCACGGAGGGCCAAACTATGGCAATAGCTGGCGGCATGACATCCGCTTATCGATGTAACGTGAGTGACAACGCATTGATTGCAGCACCGACAACCTATCCTGGCAAAGACTGCGCCAACGTAGAAGCGGCAATGGCGATTCTGGCACGTGGTGAAACGTGCGTAGTGGCGGCGTCGGATATGTCCACGCTGCGGGCGAGACTGCTATCAGAACAGGTGGGCGCTAATGCTTGACATCCTGAAAGGCGCTTGGCACGACCTATCGGCAACGGGCCGGGCCATCGTGCTTGTCGTGCTGATTCTCGCCTGCGCTGGACTGCTGGCATCGGCCATGTGGCTAGGCTACAAACTGGACTGGATCCCCAACCTGCTTGACAAGGCTATTTCGTGGCAACCTATCAACTTGTTGTGACTGTCGAGTTAGAACGCCTTGACGCCAACGACGGCGCTATGGCGTGGCGTGGCAGCGCAAAGCAGACGCGCATCGGCACGCTGGCAGAGTTGCAAAGCATAACGGCTGTCTGCGCACTCGCCAGCGAACTGGCAACGCAGCTCGTCAAGGCTGAACAGGAGCGCACGAGTGATTGACGCCAGCGCTATTACCGTGTGGACGTTTTGCGATGCGCCGGCAGACCTTCGGGCACTGGCAGAGCGCATCATCATCAACGGGTGGATTGCGCTTGTGCCAAGAAACTACGCAGACCGGCACGACCTATTCTGGCTTGAACACATTGACAAGGCGCACGATCCAGAGATGCACCCGCATCCGTCGCTGTCTGAATACCAGGTGTGGATAGGTGCAAAGTGAGTGACGCTGCTGGCTTGCTGTGCGTGGCGACACTGTTTGGCGTGCTGAGTCTCTTGGTATTGTTCATGCTCTACGGCGTGAGGGGGTTGGCGGAATTGTTGCGCAGGATGGGGCGGTAAAGTGGCGATCCCGTCAAGTTATGCAAGATGTTTGCAAGATAAATTGATATGAGTAATCCGACGGGTAAAGGTGGATTTCAGGATAGGAAGGCGCACATCAATCGCAAGGGACGGCCTAAGTCCTTTGACGCTGCGCGCTCCCTTGCACAGCAAATTGCCCACGAAATAGCCAAAGTCAGAGACAAGGATAATCCAGACAACGAAATAGAACTTGTCATTGACGACCATTATGTAACGGTCACTGAGGCGATCCTTCGTTCGTGGGCTAACTCTGGCGATCCGAAACTATCTACCGCATTCATGGAATGGGCTTACGGCAAAGTGCCGAATGTTACTGAGGTGACAGGCAAGGACGGCAAAGACTTGCCAGTGCTTGTCATTGCGCCTGGCATGTTGGACAAACTCAAGCCATGAGCTACATAGCAGAATCGGTGGATGCGCTATCGTTTCGTGGCGGCGCTGCCGACTTCTGGGAGTACAAGGGGCAAGAGGCTATCTTGTCCGGGCCGTATGAGACGGGCAAAACGCTTGCCGCTCTTTACAAGCTACATAGCCTGCTAAGTCTTTATCCACATAGCCAGGCGCTTATGGTGCGCAAGACCTACAAAAGCATCAAAGCGTCAGCCGTGGCAACCTACGAAAAGAAGATACTGTTTGTCCCTCCCGACCATCCGCAAAGCGCAGTATCCCGCTATGGCGGGGAATCGCCCGAACATTACGACTATCCGAACGGCTCCCGGCTCTATGTTGGCGGCATGGACAATGCCGATAAATTCCTGTCGGCTGAGTTCGATTTCATCTATGTCAACCAGGCGGAAGAGTTGCTTTTGGATGACTGGGAGAAGTTGATGGGACGCGCAACGGGGCGCGCTGGCAACGCACCATACACGCAGATCATGGGTGATTGCAATCCAGGGCCGCCATCGCACTGGATTAGACAGCGGGAAACGTTGCGCCTGTTTGAAAGTCGCCATGAAGATAACCCATCCCTGTATGACGGCTCCGACTGGACAGCGCAGGGGCGCAAGTCTTTAGCCATCCTAGACAGCCTGACAGGTGTGCGCTACAAGCGGGGCAGACTAGGCTTGTGGGTTGCGGCAGAGGGGCAAGTGTACGAATATGACCCGGCGCTTCATGTAGTGCCTAGAATGCGCCCAGAGTGGCAGAGTAGGCCAAAGTATCGGGCGATTGACTTCGGGTACAACAATCCTTTTGTCTGCCAGTGGTGGGTAGAAGATTTCGACGGCTCGCTTATCAAGTACCGTGAGCTTTACATGACGGGGCGCACGGTCAGGCGTCATTCCGATACAATCAAAGCCTTGACCGGCACTGAGCGCATTGTCGATACCATCTGCGACCATGACGCAGAGGACAGGGCGACGCTAAATGAGAACGGTATACCGACTGTGCCGGCTGATAAGCGTATCACTGTGGGTATAGAGAAGGTGCAAGAGCGCTTGGCAAAGGATGGGCGTGGCAAGACTCGCCTGCTCTTCGTGGCCGATTCACTGGTAGAAGTTGACGGCGAACTGAGAGACAAGCGCCAGCCGCTATGCACCGAAGATGAGTTTGCCATGTACGTCTATCCTATCGGTGTGGACGGCAAAACACAGAAGGAAATACCGGTTGACGCATACAACCACGGCATGGATACCATGCGCTATATGGTGATGTACAAAGACGGCAAGCAGCAGTTACCTCCGTTGCTTTGGGGCTGAAATGGGGACCTTCGACATGAAGAAATTGACAATGCGGGAACGTGAGATCGTGACACTCTTGGCGCAAGGGCAGCGCCAGGCCGATATTGCGCGCCTGCTGTGCATCTCGCGGCGCACCGTGTACACCCACGTTACCAGTGCCAAGACAAAGACGGAATCAGTCTCGACGCTTGACCTTGCCATCAAGGCCGCCGTGAGCCAAAGATAGAAAGGTTCGGATAACATGGATCTCGGACCGCTACGCCCGGAGGGTAATATGGGGCTTCCTGTACCACCACCGCCATTTATACTCACAAGCGCCGGTGGCACGGCGATCATACAGTGCGTGCACTGTCGCACCGTATGGCGGGAGAATCACCCGACCTGCCCGAACTGCGGCGCGCCCATGCCGGTAACGCTGCGCATCGATGCGCCAAAGCCGCGCCCGCCCGCGCAAGCCGGGCTACTGCCGTAAGCCAAAGATAGTCACTTTTACCAATAGAATTTCCCTTACGTTCGGCGTAAACTGGTCCGCATGGCCCAGTATCTCTTCAACGGCACCAAGAGTTTGCCGATAGAATCCATGCCGGAATCTGCATGGACGATTCTGGGCGCGCCGGACAATGATGATCTTGAGAAGATCGGGACGTCGGTCGCGCTGCTCTACCGGGCCGTCGATGTTCGCGCCAGCAGTCTGGTGGGTATGCCGTGGGAAATCACGCCGACCACCGAAGGCGCTGAAGCCGTTTGGACATCCGAGGACGAAGACGCGCCGCCACAACTGAGCTTCTTGGCTGACCTGCCGATGCTGCTGTGGCAGACAGAGGCATCTTGGTGCTTCAAGTCGCAGGCGTTCTGGCACAAGGAACGCAACCGCACGCGCACGGTCAATGTGCGCTGGCTTGACCCCAACAGCATGGCGCCGGTGTGGGATGTGCAGTCCGGCCTGGTTGGCTTCACCCGTGCGTTGGGCAACGGCACAAAGGTGCAGATGGCGCCGGAAGATGTTGTCTACATCTGGCGCCAGGGGCTGCGTGAGACAACGCCGATGACGCCGCCGGCGCAGGCGGCAGCACAGGCCGCGGGTGTGTTATTCAACGCTGACCAGTTCGCCGCCCAGTTTTTCGCCCGCGGCGCCATCAAGGCCACGTTGTTGACAGTGGATGGCAACCCCAGTCCCGAAGAGATGAAGAAGCTGGAATCCTGGTGGAAGCGCTTCTTCTCTGGCATTGGCAACGCATGGTCAACGGCGGCAGTGCGCGTTGGGGTGACGCCGGTGACGGTGGGCGAGGGCCTGGAATCGCTGAACACGTCCACCCTGACCGATGACAAGCAGAAGGAAATCCTCGTTGCGATGGGCGTGCCGGCCTCGCTGGTGATGGCGAACGCGGCCAACTATGCGACGGCGCAGCAGGATGAACAGAACTTTTACAACCTGACCATCATCCCTGACGCCCGGCTGATTCAGCGTCAAATCAATCGTCAGTTGCTGGCGCCGCTCAATCTGCGATTGGTGTTCAAGCCACAAGAATTAAGTTGCTTCCAGGAAGACGAGAACACACGTTCGGCGGCGTTCAAGAACTATGTCGAGTCCGGCATCAAGTTGTCGGTGGCCGCCGAAATGCTGGGCATGTACCTGCCGAACGGAATGGAATATGCCGACCTCGACCCGGATGAACCAGAACCAGCAGCGCCTGTGGTTGTGGTGGCACAGCAGGCGCCGCCGTCAGACAATGATGAAGACGATGAAGACGACGAGGCGATGGCCATCGAAGCCGGCCAGTTCAAGCGCTGGCTGCGCAAGCGACCCAACCGCGACATCGCCGGCTTCAAGGCCACGCACCTGACGCCGGAATTCATGCGCCAGATGGCGGCAGAGCAACGGAAAAGCGAGGCGCAGGGCAGCGAAACGCCCGATCCATTTCCAGTGGCCGGATGGGGAACTTACCCATGATGCGTACAAGGCGATGGTCCTTCAACTCGACCCGGACGAACCAGAAGCGGAAAGCCGCATCAGGGCCGCGCTGGAGCGGCGCTCTTCCAAAGAGATTCTCGCAGGATTCCAGGAGACTTTCGCCGAATTCGGTGCGGTCGGAACAGGCGAGGGCGAAATGTACGCGGTAGAGCAGATCGTTTCAATGGCGCACGCGAATCAGTTGACGCAAGACGCCATCGCCCGCGCTGTGTTGAACGCGGCGGATCTGGGCGTGTCGGTTGCGGTCGACCAACTGGGGCCGGTTGGCTTCGACTGGACGCTGGCCAACATTGCCGCAAGAGATTGGGCGCAGCAGCACGCCGGGGAATTAATTCGCCAGATTGACGACGTGACCACGCGCGGCGTGCAGCAGGCCGTGGCCCGGTGGATTGAGAATGGCGAGCCGTTGGAGTCGCTGATTAAGGACCTGGAGATCTACTTTGACCGGGCACGCGCCGAGATGATTGCGACGACAGAGGTGACCAATGCCTTTGCGCAGGCTAACGAGATTGCCTATCGGCAAAGCGGCGTGGCTCAAGGCATGGAATGGCGCACCAGCATGGACGAACGGCGCTGCCCGGTCTGTGCGCCGCTGGAGGGCAAGCGCAAGAAGTTCGGTGAAGAGTTCGCACCGGGCATCACGCGGCCGCCAGCGCATCCTCGGTGTCGATGCTGGGTAGTGGGGTGGCTAAACTGACATGGCAGTGATAGAGATAAAGGGCATTGACGAGCTGATGGACAAGCTGGGAGCGGTCGAAGCCATTGAAGTGCTTGAGGGCCCGATGCAACGCGCTGTGCTGCGTTTGCAGGGGCGCATGGCAACGTATCCGCCGCCGCCACTAAGCAGCACCTACATTCGTGGCTACGGGTTTCATGGCAGGCCGGCCACGTCGGAGAAGCTGGGGCAGCACTGGATGACGAAAGTGACGCAGCAGACGGTTGGCTATGAGGGACGCGTGGGCAACAATGTTTCCTACGGCCCGCTGGTGCAATCGGCGATGTTCCAGACCAAAGCGCACAAGCGCACCGGCTGGGTGACGGATGAACAGGTGCTTGAGGAAGAGTTACCTGCCATCCTGCGGGATTTCGAGAAGGTAATCGAGGACGCGCTGAAATGAACGACGAACAGCTTGTCGCCTTTGGCGGCGCAATCAAGGCACTGGGCGACGGCAGGGTGGGCGGCTACCTGGTGAAGTTCACCGACGCCAGCACGCCCGACCTGGCTGGCGAGTACTTCGACGGGGGCACCGACTTCGACATCGAGCCGGGCGACACGGCTCGCATTTACTACAATCACGGCCTCGACCCGGTGCTGAAGAAACGCAAGCTCGGCAGCGGCACCATGCGCGTTGACGACGTTGGTGTGTGGATCGAGGCGCAGCTCACGATGCGTGACGACTACGAACGCGCCATTTATGCGATGGTCGAAGCGGGCAAACTGGGCTGGTCATCGGGCACCCTGCCGAACCTGGTTGAGTATGAAGCCGTTGGCAAAAGTCGTTACATCAAGAGTTGGCCACTGGGCAAAGACGCCAGCCTGACGCCGACACCCGCGGCGGGGTTGATTGCGACGGCGGTGCAGCCGCTGAAGACGTGGGCGGAAGCGACCGCCAACATGAGTTTGGAACCGGCGCAAGCCGAACCGATACAGGCAGACCCACAGGCGGCAGCGCCAGAGGCGGACCGATCATCCGCGGCGCCCGTAGCGGAAAGCCATGATGCAGTAAAGACTATCAACATGGAGAATCGTGAAATGACAGATGAACAGAGGGAACCAACCCTCGATTACGACAAGCTGGCGACGGCTATCGTAGCGGCCCAGAAGGCTGCCGCGCCGGCCACCAACCCGGCGGGCTTCGTGGTCATGGAAGATGAGGCAGACCGGGCGCTCAAGGGCAACCCGTTCAAAAGCCTGGGCGAACAACTGATTGCCGTCAAGAACGCTGCGTTCGGCAGCACCGACAAGCGCCTGCTGCCGTTGAAGGCCATCCTGGGCGGCAATGAGCAGGTGCCCAGCGAGGGCGGCTTCCTGGTTTCGACCGCCGAGGCCGGCACGCTCGACAAGAAGCTGTGGGATTCGTCGGTATTCGCCTCCCGCGCCGCCAACGTCAACATCCCGCGCGGCGCCAACGCCATGACGTTCAACGGCTTGCAGGAAGACAGCCGCGCCGCCGGCAGTCGCTTCGGTGGCATCACCGGCTACCGTGTTGCCGAGGGTGGCACCATTACCGCCAGCGGCACGCCGAAGTTCTTCCAGTACACGCTGCGCCCGAAGAAGTATGCGGCCGTCGCGTACCTGACCGATGAGGTGATGCTCGACGCCACCGTCCTGGAGCAGGAGCTGATGGCGGCGGTCCCGGCAGAACTGGCGTTCATGCTCGACGACGACATGTTCTCCGGTCTGGGCGTCGCTGGGGCGCATGGCGTGACCAATCACGCGTCTCTGGTCACTGTGACCAAGGAGCTGAATCAGCCGGCCACCACGCTCGTTTACGAGAACCTGCTGAAGATGTAGGCGCGGCGCTGGGCGCGCGGTAGCTATGCCTGGTTCATCAATCAGGACTGCGAACCGGCGCTCGACACGATGGCGCTTGCCGTTGGCACCGCCGGCATTCCGCCGCAGTTCGTCACCTACGGCCCCGATGGCGTCATGCGCATCAAGGGCGCGCCGGTCATTACGACCGAGTTCAACTCCTCGCTGGGCACCGTCGGCGACGTTCTGCTGGCTGACTGGAGTCAGTACAAGCTGGCCACCATCGGCGGCGTGCAGATGGCCAGCAGCATCCACGTCCAGTTCCTGACCGACCAGATGACGTATCGCTTCACGCGGCGTGTGGACGGCCTGCCGACGTGGAAGGCGCCGCTGACCCCGTACAAGGGCACTGGCAACACGCAGTCCCCGTTCATTGTCCTGGAGACTCGGAGCTAACCTATGAACATTCCTGAGATGCTTTTCCCGGTGAGCGGCAGCAAGCCAATCACCACCAACGGCGGTGTGACGTGTGATTACATCAGCCTGAAGAACGCCGTGCGCTGCTGGGCCGTCATCCATCTGACGCAGGCGGTCGGTCACGCCACGGCGTTCACCGTCGAGCGTGCCACGAAGGTGGACGGCACCGGCCATGTGGCGATTGCGAACGCTGTGCCGATCTGGTATGGCAACGTGAGCAGCACCTCCAACGCACTGACGCGCCAGACCGACGCGGTGTCGTTCACGATGGACGTGGGCGTCACGGGCGAGGCCTACATCATTTTCCAGATTGACCCGGAAAGCCTGGGCAGCACCTACGATTGCATCACGGTGGTGTCCGCCAACTCTGGGCAGGCGACCAACATCTGGGATGTGACGTACTGGCTGCAACCGAAGTATCCGGCGGCGGTTGCCAATCAGTTGAGCTTCATCGCCGACTAGTCAGCACCTGGGGGCTGGTGCGTCCACTACAGGGTGCACCGGCCCCATACTCGGCGGAACCACCGCCATAATGCCTGCGGGCAATGGGGAGAATTGAACTATGGCACATGCAAACGTTAAGAGCGGTTTCGAGTCGGGCAACTTGATTTTCCGCAAGAAAGCGGCCAACACAGTCGGCGAGGTGAAGTTTACGAGCGTTCCGGTCACCATTTCGGACGGCTGGCTTGTGTTGACTGACGCAGCCTTCGGCCTGTCCGGCGCGTACCGGCTGAGCGGGCTGAATGCGATGCCCAGTCGCTATGAACTGAAGTGGGTGGCGGGTGCGCGCGGGAAGCCAGCGCTGAATGCCGACATCCTGAACGCATCGGAAGCCACGCGCATGATTGCGGACCCTGACTTCGAGCTACTCGGCACAAACGCCGTTTCCACCTGCAGCGCGCTGAACGTCGAGGGTGGCGTCAAAATCACCACGACTGGGGCAGAGAATGACCAGGTTATCATCCTGCCGCACCTGGACGCGTCGCAGACGGCCTGGTCAACCACGACTTGGGGCACCGACAAGGATGTAGTCTGGGAGTGCTTCATCGAGACGGATGTCATCACGACGATGACGATCTTCGCCGGGCTGAAGCTCACCAACACCTCCGTGACGGCCACCGACGATGATCAGGCGTTCTTCCGCTATGCGGCGGCCACCAACGGCGGCAAATGGCAGGCCATCGCCTCCAGCGCCGGCGCCGACGTAGCGCATGACACGGCTGTCACTGTGGCGGCCGCAACGCAGTATCACCTGAAGATCATCGTCACGAGCCTGATTCCCTACTTCTACATCAACTCGAATCTGGTGGCGACGGGTGCGGCGCTGGTGACGGCCAAGGATCTGATTCCGTACATCGGCGTTCACACCAATGTTGCGGGCGCTCGTTCCCTGATTGTCTACGGCCAGGCCATCAGCCGGGTAGCGGGCTAAGGAGGTCACATGACCGTAATGTATGCTGGCTCCTCCATGACATTGGCCGCCAGCGCGGCACGCGTGGCCAGCGCCAATGGAACAAGCGTCGTTGTCGGCGGCGAACGCAGGCGCTTCATCGTCGTCAACGCGATTACGGCCAGCGCAACCGCCGCAGGTGACACGGCTGATATCTATGTTGATTTCAGCCTTGATGGGACAACCTGGTACAACGCGGTGCACTTCACGCAGCAGGCCGGCAATGGCGCAGCGCGCACGGAATACGCCGTGCTGGATACTTCGGCGCCCGGGACAAGCGCGATCGACGTAACGACCGATGCCGCTTCTGGCGCCGTGCGTCCAGCACTGTTCGGGCCATATCTGCGGGCGCGCTGGGTGCTGGTGGATGGCGGTGGCGGCGACACTTCGCACACGTTTAGCGTGATTGCTTACGCAATCTGAGGAATCATGGCGTACACGACGGCAGCGGCGGTCAAAACATATCTGGGCATCAGCAGCGCCACCGACGACACGCTGATTGGCACGCTGGTGGCGGCTGCGCAAAGCGCTATCGACGTGTACACGCGGCGCACCTTCGAGTGCACGACGGCCACGGCCAGGTTGCTGGACGCGGTGAGCGACACCGACCCGACGCGCCAGATCCTCTATCTGCGCGATGACCTGTGCACCATCACGGCTGTCGTCAATGGCGACGGTGTGACCGTGACGGCGGCCCAGTACGTGACGGAGCCGCGCGACACGACGCCGTACCATGCGCTGCGCCTGAAAACGTCAACACAGACGGCGTGGACGTTCACCACGGACCAGGAAGGCGCCATCAGCGTCACCGGCAAGTGGGCCTACTCGGCCACGGCGCCGGCGGATGTGGTGCAGGCGGCCACCCGGTTGGCGGCGTGGATGTACCGCGCCAAGGATGCGCAGGTGTTCGAGTCAACAGCGTTCAGCGAGGGCGGAACCATCCGCGTGCGCATGGACATCCCAGCCGACATCAAGGCGCTGCTTGACCCGTACCGGAGGCTGGTAGGATGAGCATCGCCAACACGCTCGCGCTGTTGAATACGCTGCATAAGAGCATCGAGGGCGTGACCACCGTGCCCACGGCTTACCCCGGCAGCATCAACACGGCAGATCTGCCGCTGGTCATCACGTGGCCGGGGCGCGCAACGTCCAGGCCACTGACGGCCCGGGCGCTGACCGTGCGCAGTGAGCGACAGTACAGCGTTCGTGTGTTCATGGAAGCGATTGGGCAGGACAACTACGACACGCCGGCGCAGAACGGCATCGTGATGCTCAATCGCTTTCTGACCAAGTATTTCCAGAATCCGACGCTGGCGGATGGGTACACGCAGCTCGTTCAGGTCGTAGACAGTGGCCTGGTCGTCGGCGGGAACTATGTGGCGTCAGCCAGCCTGGTCATCGGCGGCAACTGGTACAAAGGTTTCGTCTGCGACCTGACGATCCTGGAAGTGTGCGACTAAGGGGAGGGACTATGGAGGAACGGCAAGAATATCTTGTGCTTACGCAGATAGGTGGGGCCGGCGACCCGGAGATCTGGCAACCGGGCAGCAAGATTTGGTTGACGGCAAAAGGCGCCGCTGCGCATCTGGCATCGGCCAACGTGTGCGCGATTGAGACGACGCAGCCGTTTTCGGTGGAATCGGAGACGGAGCCGACGGAACCGGAAGCGACCGTCTACACGGCAGAGGAACCGGAGCCGCCAACCAGGCGCCGCCGGGTGAAGGTTGAAGTCGAGGAGGAACCGACTATGGAGGTGGACACATGACAACTACGCTTACGATCTCGACCCCGGTGCCGACGGCTGGGGCGCTGATTGCGGAAGAGGCGTGCACGGCGCTGGGGGACCAGGTGGCCAACGACGGGCGCACGCTGCTGTACTTCCGCAATGGCAACGGCGCAACGACCTACAACATCACGCTGGCGACCGGCGCCACGGTGGCGGGGATGACAATTGAGAACATTGCCTTCACGCTGGCGCCGTCCGCGATGAAGGTCATCGGGCCGTTCGAGCCGCGCTACTGGAACGACGCCAACGGGTACATCCAAATCACATATGACGCGGTGACTGACCTCTTTGTGCGCGCCATTCGGGTCACAGGGTAGGGGGAGAGATGGCAACACTAACAATTTTCACACCGGTCGCAACGACGGCCGGCGCGGGCGCGGGGGACGTGCTGACGCCAGCCAACGCGGCGGCGGGCGGCGATCAGTTTCTGAATGACGGGCGCACCATCCTGTACGTCAAGAACACCAACGCCACATCGCGCACGGTTACGATTGCCACCGCCGGCACTATCGGCGGGCTGGCGATTGCCGACGTAACGGTCGCGGTCGCAGAGAACGAAGTGCGCATCGTCGGGCCGTTCGAGCCGCGCATCTACAACGATGCCAGCGGCTATGTTCAACTCACGTACACCGGCGTTGCAACGCTCTTGACTGTTGCCGCCATTCGGGTTGCAGGGTAGGGAGGAATCATGGCACAAACAACCGGAGCCGAAGCGAGAGCCGGCTACAAAATCGAGGTATCCACCGACGCCACCAACTGGACAGACATCAGCGGTCAGTCCAACACGGTCACGGTGGACGGCGGCGATCAGTTGATCGGCGAGCAGAACACAGCCGACGGTCAGGCGCCTGTCGTGACGGGCAGCAACAAGGTCGAGTCATCCACCGTGACCGTTTCCTGCCTGTACACCGAAACGGCGGGCGAGGCGTGGCGCAAGGTGCGTGACCGGTACATCGGCACCGATAAGACGATTGCCGTGCGCTACAGCCCGCGTGGCGGCGCACAGGCCGAGCGGCGCTATGTCACGGCCAACGATGCCAACACGGCCATCCTGGTCCCGATCATCAACTGCCCGGTCCCCGCCGGCGATGCGTCCAGCGGCGATCCGTTGCTCTTCGAGTTCAGCGTGCGCACGCCGCGCCTGTTTGAGGAAGCGGTGCCTTGATGGCCGATGACGTTGCTGGGGAAGGCACTGGCGAGCAGCGGGAGGAACAATCTCCCGCTGTCATCGTCAGCTTCAAGACGCGCCAGCCGGTGGCCATCGAAATCGATCCAGATCTGCTGACCTGGCAAGACCTGACCGAACTGACTGAACTTCAGGCGCGCGGCGAGAAGGGTGACCTGTCGTCACGCGAGCAGATGGACGCGCTGGCAGATCTCTTGTCGAAGGTCACCGGGCAGGACATGCAGAAGCAGCCGGCGCGCGTGGTGTCGGCGCTGGTGGCCGAACTGGGCAAGTTGGCTGGTGGGCAAGCGGAAAAAAACGTGAGCTGAGGGCGGCGCTCTTTGCCCACCTGTGGACGAAGGCGCCATGCCCTCCCGAATATGTCAGTATGCGAGTCTATAGGGAATTTGGATGGACTCCGCAGCAATTGCGCGAGCAACGGGCGGGAGACATCCTCGACATCCTGACGATCTGGAATGTCGAGGCTAAGGTGCAGGAAGCGCGAGGCCGCAAATAATGGCCAACGAACAAGTCAGCATTGTTCTATCGGCAGTCAACAAAGCGTCTGGTCCTATCGGCGACGTCAAGGGGTCCCTTGACGACCTGGAGAAGAGTGCCAATGGGCTGCTGTCGCGCGGCTTGAATCCGCTGAAGGACATGCTTGGTATGGGCCTGAAGGCGGCGGCCGGCGGGGCTGTGTTGGCGATGAGTGGCCTGGCTGCTGGTCTGGCCGGCAGCATATCCGGCGCCGCCGACATGGAGCAACGGATTGCCGATATCAGTGCGGCAATGGGCACCGGCGCCGAAGCGACCGGGCAACTCAAAGACCTGATCATGGACCTTGGGCTTGACCCGTCGCTCAAAGTTTCAGCCACTGAAGCATCCGACGCCATCATGGCGCTGGGCACGGCGGGCCTGACCACGCAGGAGATCCTGGACGGCGCCGCCAAATCGACAGTGCTGCTGGCCAACGCCACCGGCGCGGACTTCGGCAGCGCGGCCAACATTGCGACCGACGCCATGGCACAGTTCGGCATCGAAGCCGGCGACATGCAATCGGCCATCGACGGCATTGTCGGTACCACCATCGCCAGCAAACTCGACATCGACGGCTACCGGCTCGCCATCGGGCAGGCGGGCGGTGTGGCCGCGGGCGTGGGTGTCGAGTTCGCCGACTTCAACACGACGTTGGCTGCGATCATTCCGCAGTTCGCGGGCGGCAGCGATGCCGGCACCGGCTTCAAGACGTTTTTGCAGACGCTGATTCCCAAGAGCAAAGACGCCGAAAAGGCGATGAAAGCGCTGGGGCTGATTACGGAGGATGGCGCCAACCAGTTCTTTGACGCCGCCGGCAACATGAAAGACATGGCGAGCATTGCCGGTATCCTCAACACAGCGCTGGCTGGGCTATCCGACGAAGCCAAAAACAACGCGCTGAGCACCATCTTCGGCACGGACGCGGCGCGGGCGGCCATCGGCCTGTCGAAGTACACGGAGGAAACGTTCAACGCGCTGGGCGCTACCATCGCAGCCACCGACGCACAAGAGCAAGCCAAGATTCGCATGGCCACATTCTCTGGGGCGCTGGAGATCCTGGGCGGCACGTTCCAAACGATCTCGCTGATGATCGGTGACAAGTTTCTGCCCAAGCTCACGGACATGGTTGGGCGCTTGAATGACTTTGTAAGTGGGGTTGCGCCCAAGGTTGTCGAGTGGGCCGGCATGTTCGCCGACAACTTGGGCGCGTTGGTCGAGTACCTGTTCGCTGTGGCGGAAGATGGCGACACGATGAATGACTGGCTGACCCACATGCACCCGAACTTGCAGGCGGTGGTGCTGGCGACGGTCGGCTTCGTGGATGCAACGCGCGACATGGTTGCCGCCATCGGGGAATTCTTTGCGCCAATCACGGATCTGATTGCCAAGTATGTCAGTTGGAAGGATGTTCTGATTGTGGTGGCCGGCGTGATTGCCGCCATTGTCATCCCTGCCATTGCGTCCTTCGTGGCGGCAATGGCGCCCGTGCTGCTGCTGGTGGCCGGCGCCATCGCCATTGTGGCCACGCTGCGCAACGCCTGGGAGCGCGATTTCGGCGGCATCCAGGAGAAGACCCGGGCCGTGCTGGATTGGATTCAGGGGCGGTTTGGCCCGCTGTTCACCGCCATTCAGGAGTTTGGCGGCGGTGCGCTGAAGGAAATCGTAGCCTGGGCCACCGGCAATGAGACCAGTTTCGAGAACGTCGGCGCCATCTGGGAGCAGGCGAAGATCCTCGCCCGCAACCTGTTTGGCGACCTGGTGAACACCGTCACGACCAACCTACCTATCTGGATATCGAATCTGGCGAAATGGGGCGTGGCGGCGTGGCAGTGGATTGTTACGGCCGGTCCGGTTGCGCTTGCGAAGATGGGCGAGTTCCTCGGCGGCCTGATTGGCTTTCTGGGCGAGCGCCTGCCGGAATTCCTGGCAGCCACATACGAGTGGGCCACGGGACTGGTGCAATGGATCATCGACGCCATTCCCAAGGCGTTCAAGGCGCTGAATGACTTTGTATTTGGCATCACAACCGAAGGCAAAACCAACGGCAACAATGCTTTCCTGGACATGGTCGGCAAGTGGGCGCGCACGCTGTGGGAGTGGATCTCCAAGGACCTGATTCCCAAGGTTGGCCCCGAGTTCGTCAAATTCCTTGCGGCCATATTGGAGGCACTGGGCAAGATCGTCACTGAGTTGATGACGTTCGGGTTGAAGATGGGCGTCGCCATCATCCTGGGCGTTGCGCAGGGGCTGCTGGATATGGCCGGCATCAAGGTCAACTTGAACGGTATGCGAGATACCATCTTCACGACCATCGACGGCTTCAAGCAGGGGATGTACGACAAGGCCGGGCAACTGGTTGGGAAGATAAAGGACGGCATCAACGCCTTCATTGCGGACCCCAAAACCGCGCTGACCAACGGGCTGAACGCAATGCGAGACCAGTTCAACGCAACGTCAGGGTCCTTCAAGAATCATTTCTTTGGCGTGTCTGGCGAGTTCATGCAGCGCATTCGTGACGGCATCAACGCCAACGCCCCGCAGGCACGGGACGCCATCAACAACGGGCTGAACAACATCGCCGCAGCGTTCAACAGCAAGGTGGACGGTTCAGGCAGCCTGAAGGACCGCTTCTATACCGGGGCGCGGGACATGACTCTGAGAATTCGTGACGGGTTCAACGCCGTCGCCAACGACCCGGCCGCCGCCGTCAATGCGATTATCGCCAGGGTGACAGATACGTTTAACGCCGTTGCGAATGGCCTCAAAAATCACTTTTTCGGCGTGGCTGGCGATCTGGGCAGGCGCATCGGTGAAGGGCTGTCTTCCGCCAATCCAGCGGCTGCCGTTGGCGGATTGCTGCAGCGGATCATCGATGAGTTCAACAACTCGATGAATCGCTTCAAGGATCATGTGTGGGGCGTGATGCAGGGAATCGGGCGGAGTATCGCCGATGGATTAGGCCAGGGGCTGAACAACCAACTGAACGCACTGCGCAATACCATCAACCAATTCGTGGACAACATTCCGCAGTGGGTGCGCGACGCCCTCGGCATTCATTCGCCCTCGGCTGTGTTTGCGGAAATCGGCAACAACATCATGGCCGGGTTGACGCAGGGCATTCAGGAAATGGCGGCGCTGCCGCAGATGGCGATGGCCGGCGCGACTGCAAGCATGGCCAGTGCGGCGGCCACGACTACCAATAACACACGCGCCACCACCAACAACTTTGCCATCTCGATTCCGACCGCAGGCAGCGGCGGGCTGGATGACCAGAGCTACTCGGTAGTGAACACACTGCAACGATTGTACGGGTGAACCTATGTCAAGCGCACCGACCGACTTCATTACGAATTTGCAGGTAATCGCCGAAGACGGCATCACCTATCAATTGTACGGCGGCGCACCGGCGCGCTTCATTGCGCTGGACGGCGTTGGCATCCCGCCCTTGCGGCGCATCCTCCAGAGGTCACCAACGCAACACGGCGCGATCGATAAGGGGTTTCGGCTGGAACCGCGGCGCATGACGTTGACGCTGTACATTGACGCCGACACGACGCTCCAGGCCGACGCATACCGCGACACGCTGACGAACATCTTTGCGCCAACCAATGACCCGTTGAAGTTGAATATCACCAAACGGGATGGCTCCGTTCGCCGGATTGATTGTTACCTGGACGGGCAGATCGATTACCCGATGTCCAGCCGTGTGGGCGCCAGCCATGCAGTGGTTGTGCCTCTGGTGGCGCCGGAACCGTCGTTCTACAATCCGACAATGTGGGAGCAGCACACATCGCTGGCAACGTCGCCGGCGGAGTACGCCGTGCCGATGGCTGGTTATACCTGGGACGACTGGCCTGTTTTTCGGGTCACGGGGCCGATAACTGATTTCCAGATTGAACACCTGGTCAGTACGACACAAGTCGATGTGTTGACCCTGAGCGGCGATATACCCGCTGGTGAAACCTGGCAGTTCGACTTTAGACCGGGCGAAAAATTTGTAATGAACATTTCCACGCTGGTCAACAAGATGAACTTTGTTGACTTGACGACCATCCGTGCGTTCTCCACGCTGCGTGTGTTGTCGGACAAGGGCGCAAAATCCATCAACACAGCGGCGGTAAGCAACCGATTTGTCTTCACAGGGACGGGATTGAGCGCGGCGTCGAAGGTCATCATGTATTACTACAGAAGGTATCTGACACTATGACCAACACCCGAAGTAAAGAGATGGGCTATCTGGTTGCGGTGTTGGATGACACCAACCAGGCCATCGCGGTATACGATGATTTGGTCGAGGTGTCCTACCGGAAGCAGTGCAACCGGATCGGCATGGCTGTGTTGACTGTGCCGGAAGGGCACCCGATCCTTGACCTGGTTACGGACGATGTAATCATCAATATCTATATCACCTTCCCGTATATGGCGTCGGGGCCGTCGCGGGTGACGTATGCCTATCGCCAGACCTGGGCGGTTGACTTCGAGGGCCTATACCGCGACAAACAGATCGCCACCGACGCAGACGGGAACATCTATTATCTACTGTATTTCCCCAGCATGATGGAGATCCTATCGCGCTACATCGTGGCATGGCCAGCCGGGATCGATGGTCGCTCTGATTTCTCCGGCTTGTCACTGGCCATTGTCGCCACTCAGATCGTCCTGTACAACTGCACGGACCAGGCTACAGTAGCCAACGGTAGATTGCGCACGGCCACCGTCATCCATGATCTCTTCGGATACGTCGGGGCCATCGCCGGGACCCCAGTGCGCGATTACACGGTCGGCAATCGCAACGTTCTGGATGTGATGCAGGAACTGGCTCCGATTTGCGGTTTCGATTTTGACGTTGTGCGGCGCACGACCGCCGGGTATGAGCACGAATATTTCGTGAAACAGTATCTAGGGCAACTGGGAACGGACCGATCCACGACCATGATCTTCGACATGGCTCTTGACAATCTCAGCGCCGCCAATATGCTTGGAGATCGTCTTCGTGAAAAAACAGAGGCAATTGTTGGCGGTCCCGGCGAGGGCGCAACGCGCTCATTCTCACTGCGCACCGGAGATAACAGCAGCGCAACCAACGAGTATGAAGTGTTTGTGGACGCATCCGCCGAACCGACCACCGCGAAAATGGAAGCCGTCGGCGATACCCGGCTGGGCGAGCTGAAGGCAACCGCAAAAGTCAGCGCCAGCGTCATTTCGAGCCGCGGCTACGTCTATGGGCAGCACTACCGGCACGGCGATTTGGTCACGGTGCAGATCGGCGATACCAGTGTGGTGCGCAAGATCGACGCGGTTGACGTGACCTTCTCGCAGAACCAGCGCGTGGATGTTCGTTTGGAATTCGCCAACCCATGAAGCTCAACCTTGTTTCCGAAGCGGACCTGACCCGGCCTGAGATGGACAACATCAAACTCCGGCTAAGCCGCGTTGAAGCCAAAGAGATAAGCACAGTCACGCTGGGTGCAATCCCCAACAGCCTGCTCACGGCAAAGGGCGATCTGATCGTCGCCAGTGCAGCCAGCACGCCCGCGCGCTATGGTGTGGTTGCGCCTGCATCTCCGGCGATCAACGTGCTTGGCGTTGCGAACGGAGAGGACACGCCGACGTGGAAAACGGCCAGCAGCGCAGGCGGGGCGGACGCGCATATCGTGGCGACGAATGCGAGCGGATATACGAAACTCGTTAGGCTTGGTATCAATACCGATCCTGATTACGCAATCGATCTGCTATCTAATACGATTCGGGTAACGTATGGAAACTTAATACTAATTTCTAATAATCCAGGTGCGGCGCAATTCCGATTCAGCAACACTGGAAGCGGCGGACATGAGTTCTGGCTCGCCACTGGCGTGCAGGATACAAGCGACAATGATGGTTTTCGCATTTTTGACGCTACTGCATATTCAGAGCGATTTAGAATCACGAACAACGGAAATGCAATTTTCACGTTTGGATTGACCATCAACGAATCAGGCGGCGGCGCAGCCAGTGACGATTTCCGCGTTGCATCCGACACCGAAGCGAACATGCTGTGGCTGGACGCAAGCGCCGACCTGCTGTATTTGGGCGGCAGCACCGGCGTCAAAATCTACAAGGGCGGGAAGATCAACGCGCCCTTGACCGATTACGCCAACAACGCAGCGGCGGTGACGGGCGGCCTGAGCGCAGGCGATTTCTACACGGAGACTGGCACGAATCCCAAGCGGGTTTGTGTGGTCTACTAGGACGGTGAACATGGTTTGGCAATCGCAGGAAGATGGTCAATTGTACGTCAACACAGGCGGGCAAAATATCCCGTTTGATTCAGAGATGGAGGCTTGGAAATTTATGGCAAACAAAGCACTACTAGAGGACATGGCCGCGAACATGCGGAAACTGGGCGAAGTGTACGAGACAGGCGGCGACCTGGCCGCGGAATGGTACGCCAACCCGCCAACCGAAGCGGACTTTGCCGCGCTCGGAATTACGCAGGCGCAGGCAACGGCCTGGATCGTGGCGTTTGAGCAATTCAAACTGTGGATGGACGGCGCAACGGGCGAGGGTGTGGTGGCTGCGCAGTATAAGGCAAGCTACTACCCTGCCAAGCGGGTGCAGGCATGAGCGAACCTGTGCCAGTGCCGCAACTCGAAGCGGATGCTATTCGTCACAGAATGGCCATTCGACAACAGGCAGAGGATATTCTGCAAGATGGCGTGCGGCAAGTGTTGCAACGTCTGAATATGCCCGGCGGCTCGCAGATTCGCATCGAAGCAGATGGCAGCATGGTAGCCATAGCGCCGCCGGTCACTGAGCCTGTCGAAGTGGCAGCAGAGTAGCGAAGCAACGGCCATGAATGCCACCAACCCCGGCACGTTTACACGAGTTGTTACTGGCCTGCGGCTTCGACCCGGCGCAACTGGAACGCATCACGCAGCAGAGCATGGGCACGGGGCTGGACGCCATCACGACGGCGACGGATCCGGCAGAGCAAGTGCGGGCTATCGTCGCGTTTGCGGGTCGGTACGGGTTGATTCGGGAGTTGACAGCGACGGTGCTTACGGCCGGGAGCGATAGGCCGGCGCTACAGAACGTGCTTTTGGATGACAACATGAGTCTTGAGGACGGACGCACAACGCAGGAAACAGCGCTCAATCTGGTACGCCTTGAGAATAAGGTAGAGCGGCTATCCGACCGTGTGAGCGAGTTGGCGAATGCTGTTACATCGCTTACACACATCATGCAATCGGGACGCCAGGCTACGCCGTTGAACTGGAATATCATTTGGATCGGGTTTATTGTGGCGGCGTTGGTTGGAAGCGGCTTGTTTGCCATTGCGGCGGTCAAATGATGATTCGGCAGGCTCATCAACCATGAACATAGCGGATATTTTCTCACTGCGCGCTTATGGCGTCATCGGCTACAGCCTGGCTACTTCGCTGGCGTTGGCAAGTGCAAGCGTGGCACTTGCCTACTACCGTGCCGGAAGAGACAAAGGCAAGTCACTCAGTTTGGCGCTGAGTGCGCTTTTGTTCGCCGTGCTATTCTCCTATCTGGTGTTGGTTTCGATGCAGACCGGTTGGTTCGATCCACGAATCATGCAGCCCATCATGCGCACCGTGGCAATTGCTGCATCTTTGTTCGGTTGGTCTTTCCTTTGGTTTGCATTGCGCAAGGAGGCGAAGGTGAACGGCTCGCCCCGTGAGACTTCGGAAACGCAGACGGACGACTTTACATAACAAAAGCGGCCAGATCGATTGACCTGGCCGCTTGGTAGGGTGGGGAGTTGCGCTATTTGCTATCCTGGCGTTTCGCTTCCTTGCGCAGGAAGTCTGCATCATCCATATCAAATTCCGCTTCGCAATCCTCGGACAGCATCCATTCAGCGGTTTCGGCGTAGGTGCTATATCCGCTATAGTTGTTTTCCAAATCGGTGCGCAATTCGTCAATCCGGCGCACCCAGGCGTTATCTGTCAGGTTGGCACGTTCGTTAGTTGTCATTATCAATCCTCTTGCCGCTTCCCCCGGCTTGCACGGCTGGCCGGTTGTTGGTGTGTTGCGTCTTACGCTCAGACCGGCGTCGGGTTCGCCGGTTTCGGCCTGCGGTGTTGGTTACTCCATCGTGTGCTGTGCTTCTAGTTTGACGTTGCCATCCACGTTGTAGAATCCGTAATCTACCTCAGTCGGCTCGCCGTCTACTACCAGATTGTACAGTGTTGTGGACTTTGCCAGTTTGCCGTTGCGAAATTCGATTGCATCCACCAGAGTCGCCACGCCGTTGTAATCTACCCATTCCGCTACGACTTCGCTGATTGCTGCGTCTGTGTCGATATACTTTGCTGCGGTGTTCTTGGTGATTAGCTTGGCGTTCATCTGTCGTCTCCCTGTGAATCTCGTTTGTTCTTCCCTATGCACCTAGTATAATTCTTTTGGTGATAATTGTCAATAGGGAAAATAGGGAAAACGCATTAAAAATTATGTGCCAACGATGCTGCCATCGGCACGCCTGACCCGTTGCCATTTGCCAGTCAACTCGCCACCGTGCAAGTACAGGTAGTCGGAACCTGACAGATGACCATAGCGCAGGGTGCCAGCACGACGGCGTTCAATCCACATGCCGACGAACACGGCCACGCCAAGCGAAACAATCCATCCTGCGGCAATCATCATAGCGCACCACCTCCGGCAATCAGCAGAATGAGGATGCAGACAAGCGCCGCCACAATCGATAGCAGTGCCCACGGCGTGCCGGCGTCAACAGCCTCCTGCGGCGTCTCCATGTAGCTGCCATCGTCACGCTGCCCGCCGCGAAAGACGTTGTGCATAATACCCATGCCGCCGGCGAGAAACATCACTAGCAAAACTAATCCCAACCCTACTTCTGCTTCACTCATACCCCTCTCCCTGAAAATTCCATCACAGATATGCGGCGACGTTTTGGCTATCACCGTCGCCGGAATGTGCGCCGTTACCGTCTCCGATAGCGGCGCTGCAAACGTCGCCGGAACAGTCGCCATGTGTCCCGGTTGCGTCGCCGTTAGCGTCGCCGGTTACGTCGCCGGTTTACCAGTGCAACGATGTCGCCTTGCGCCTCTATCCTGTCATGAGCCTTCGTCAACTGCGTTAGCGCAAAGTCAAAATCAGGCTCCGTTACATCGTGTCCGTCATGGATGCGTGCGGCCATCATAAGCGCTCTGGCCCATTCCCAACGGCGCTCAGTGATACCCAAGTCATGCGCCTTTGTCCGGCTGATAGAGTATCCGGCGAATCTCCACGCCAGCATCGCCGTGGCGTCGGCCATCGCCCTGTTGAGGATGCGCCCAGTCCCGGCGTTCACCTTGAGCTTGCGCAGATAGCGGTTTTCTTTGCGGAGTTGCGCATTCTCCAACACAAGGCGCTGAAGCATCGCCTGCGCACGTTCCATCGTCTCAGTCGTCATTGAACACATCCCTTCGCTTAGTAGCTTAACTCGCCAATGTCCACTGGATTGTGACAGTGCGGGCAAACTTTCGGAACATCACCAGACCACGGTATTGATGTGCAACCGACAACAATCCCGCCGAAATGCAATGGATGCCAAGTGCATCGGTGCGCTACCGGCTCCTGCTGCATTTTTAGCCAAGCATTCAGCCAGTCAATCAGGCGTGCAGCGTCGGTAGTATCGAGCGTGTACACGGCATCGTCTACAATGCGTTCTCCCTCGTACCCGCAAATCTCAATATCCACAAGACTTGTACCGGATACAAAGACTTCCATCGTGCTGCCAGTGAAGTCTTTCAATTCGAGCATTTCCAGTTCACTCGCCATGATTCCTCTCCATGATTTTGATGTACGCTTCCAACGCCATCCGGCGCAGGCCGAACTCATGTTCCATGCGTGCGTGTTCAATGTCGGCAGATTCGATAATGCGCAGGCGCTCTACGCCGTTGCGACTGTGCGCATATTCCGTGCGGCTCTCAAACCAGTACAGCCCGCCGCCGACAACGGCCATGACGACCAGGAACGTCAACACCGATGGCACTGTCCCGGCCACTCCGTATGCCACCATTGCGCCAGCAACTGACAACAATGCCACCAGACCGAACATCGGCATACTGCGCAACACGACGCCATGCGCTCTATCCGTTGCGCTCGTTTGTTCTACTAGCGCTTCAGTGGGCTGCTGCCAGGCGTGGACAAGCGCAGCATTGTCTGTGTTCGCAGGAGGCAAGACCTCGCCAAGCATCGGCAGCGCAGACGGCGTGTAATCGTCTCTCGGCACGTAGCGAGTCTTTCCACGCTCTGTCACCGTCAACATGGCATTGTGTTTTTTCAACGTTGCACCTCGTTGGCTTCGATGTAATCTAGCACGGCACGCATCTCTGAAATTTGTGTCTGTCTGTCCGGCAAAGCTGGCAATCTGGCCACACGGCGGAACAGGTGCGTATACGGCGTCACCTCGTCGGCGTAGACGGTCGGTGCATCGATATAGTCTGGTTGCGCTGGCGCTGGATGGCGTATTGCCGTAATGACAAGCACGGCAGACGGTAGCCCGGCCACAATGCCCAGTATCATTCCAAGCGCCATCCCCAACGCATCGATGGATAGCCTGGACAGCGACCAGACGAAAAGCGCAATGGACGGTACTGCTATCAGTAGGACGATCTTCACCCGTCACCTCTGTTACAAACAAAAAAGCCGTAGCGATGCGGCTACGGCTTGTGTTATGCTATCCCAGGCGCAAGTAGCCATTGCGCCTGTTATCCCGCTGTGGTGCGTTCGCAGCGCACTACAGCGGCTTGTCACGTCAGTTACACGGTGCGCTCTGTCCCCATCTGATAGTAAAATTCCCTGTTTGCCCGTTCCTCTGCTAACTCCGCTTTGAGCGCTGCTACCTCTGCACTGTCATCCTGCGGCACTGGTTCCGCTTCTTCCCACTGGCTGATGCTGCCGGACACTGCCAGCAGCGATGCGGCAAGAAAGCCGAGCATGATGCCAACGCAACCGCCGAGTGCGAACCAGATGCCACGCAGGATAAACCAGTCTATTGTGATAGGCGTCATGGTTGCACCTTGACAGCGAGTGTCTCGCAGCGCTTGCAGCGGCGGCGGTCGTCTGACACCTTGTCAACTACCATGATGCGTGTCTGACCTGGCACAACATAGGTATAGTATCCGCAAGCTGCAGAATAGATTTCGCTTTTGCCGTGCTGCACTGCCAGATGATAGATGTTGCTGCGACCGTTCGCCGTTATGATGTACATGCCTACGCCTCCTCTGGATTCAGCATCAAATGGACGATCTTCTCGACACGCTTGATACGTTCTTCTAGTGCGTCCATCCGTGCCTGCGCATCTGGCGTTATGTCGAACTGCCGCAATGGTTCAGCCGGAACATAGCGCACCGATGGATAGGTATAATCGTCGCCGTCAACGTGGTTTGGTTTCATATTGCGCCAGCCCCTTCTCAATCACGTCAAGCCACGAAACCGTTTTGAGCCGTTTTAAGCGCTCTTTGTACTCAATTGGTATGAATGGACGTACAACACGCTTGCGTGTGCGTGTTGGGCGCGTAACCTTGGTTACATCGCATTTCTGCGTGACGGTTGACACCGCACCATTGACGTATAGCGTAACTGGCGTTTCACCAACCATAATGACGTGTTCCGGCACGCCGTCGCCAACCGTCCACACGGCTGCGTCAGGGCTGGCTTGCGCCGTCGCTTCGGCCACGGTCGGAGGTAGCAATGGGCGATTCATGGCGGCTCGTAGTTCGTTGCGCTGCGCCCGATTCAAGCGCACCTCGCCATTCTCGTATCTTGCCCATAGCGCTTTGCTGAAATGCGAATCGATGCTGGCAATAAACTTGTCGAAGCTCAGACTCTCTTTCGTGCGCTTGCCATCCTGCGACAGGCGGGAAAGCTCTTCGTAGATTTCCCGATAATCCTTGTCGCTCAGGTCGTCAAGCGTGGCGTCTCGTGTTACTAGCGTTACAGTCATGGCGTACCCAACGGTGCCCACGGGCGGGCGGGAAGCGGTTCACAACTCAAGTCGCTCATCTGCTGATACCCGACATCACAGCGCCCTGTCGGATTGCCGGTGACGCTGTTGGTGCAAATCTGCCCGTGCGGGATGCGCTTGCAGTTCTTTGGGTATGCCTGTGTCGTCTGCGGCGCTGCCAGTGTTGCCAGTAGCGCCAGTGTCAAGATAATGATGCGTTTCATAATGTTGCTTTCCATATTTCCTCCCATTCTTTGTCGGCTGCACTCGCCATATCTTCTACGGTTTCGTACCATTCCCATTGACTTGTGTCTGCCATGTCAAATGGAAAAACCTTATCCATCAAATGGCCGTCTATCCAACTAAAGTATCTGACTAGGAGCGTGTCACCATTGCGCCCTGTGACTTTGCCCTGGTGTTCAACATTCCCATCCGCACCATGCGTCAGGAAAAAATACCCGACAGGAAAAGACTCGCCACGCTTCATCTCTTTCTTTGCCGCTGCTTTGCCAGTGTGAAAGCCGTGCCCCCATTGTTCCTTGCTCATTTGACTGTCACCTTCGTTACATGATTGATAATCGCTTGCACGTTGTCTACCGTCACCTGTCCAGTGCCAAGTTCAAACACTTGCCAGCCTAGCATCTGCGCTGCGTTAATCTTCTCCCTGTCTCGCAGGTATCCTGCGCCTCTGACGTGTCTGCCACCCGACCACACGCCACCGTTGATCTCGATAGCCGTTTTCGTTGCCAGATGTGCGAAGTCAAATCGCCATCGGCGCTCAGGATGGAAGCGGTGTTCTGTCGCCAACTCTGGGCCGTCAAGCCATAGCCATAGCCGTGCAAATTTCGTGGACAATTCGCCTTTGTCAATGCTGGCGTCAATCGGCGGGCGCTGCGCAGGCGTACCGGTGTCAATCACGGCTACGTCAGGATTACGCCGCAGGATGGCGGCGAGTTCGTTTTCTGTCATGGGTACACCACTGGCGACAGGATGGCGACTTCGATGCGATGGCCGCAGCCTGGGCAAAATTCACACCAGTCGGCGGCTCGCAGCGAATAGAGCGCTTTGCAATCCGTGTAGTATGCGCCATTGACTTTGCGCCACTGGCACGGCTTGTCACGTTCTGCCAACATTCGTTCTTCAGCGGACTCAGCACCGATTGCTCTCGCCATCCACTGCTGTTGCTCATACGCAGCCAACGCAGCCTCGGCAGCCTCAGCGCGGCGTGTCATCTCTTCCAACTTCTGCGCTAGTACAATCTCTGCGAACATGCTCATACTGTCACTCCTGTTACATGGCGGCGGCGGATGTTCCGCAACAGATCATCAATTGATTTGTTCATCCGCCGCCGCTGCTGTATCGCTACTCAGCCGGCCATTTGCGCATGTGCAACCCAGAAGATGTTCAATGCGCCATTGCACCGTTGAACCTGGCCATGCGCCGCTGTTGCCGGCTGCTGTCGCCTAGTCTGCGGCTTGCGCCATTTCCGATTCCGGCAACATATCAAACAGTGTCGGAAGGCTGCTCTTTGCCTCGATGCCCTGGAGGTTGCGCACAGCCACGTTGTAATACGTTTCCTTGAGTTCAATCCCGATTGCCTTGCGGCCAAACTTCAGCGCCGTGTAAGCCTCGGAACCGATGCCCAGGAACGGCGTCAACACGACTTCACCTGGATTCGAGTACAGTTTGATGCACCGCTCAATCGTGCCAAGTTGCAACGGGCAGATGTGCTTTTCGTCGTTGGCTTCCATAGCAGTCGTGTACTGCAACGTGTCACTCTCAGAGATTCCCGTCCAGATGCCACCGGCCCAATCGATCCATTGCTCGTTGTCGATCTCGCCATTCTCCGCCGGTGTTACTGGCACGGCGTTGTCACCAGGCTTGCGAAAGAAAATCACGCGATCCAAGATGGCCGGGCGGCTGTTGCTGCTGTCACTCTTGAGAGTCTTGAAGAGCAGCGCATGGCTTTTCGTGCGGATTGCCTGCGCTTGCGGATTCTTGGCAACCACGGCATAGCCCCAGTACACCCAGCCGCAATCCTCATATGCCCTAATCACCTCGCCGGGAAAGTCCTTCATGCCCATGTAGCCATCACGCCCCATCATGGCCGGAATGTCTGCCGTGTGTACGCATGTCAACCGCCCTGGCTTGGTCACTCGCAGAATCTCACGAATGATGTACGAGTAGTGGCCGAAAAACTCTGCCCAGTTGCGGCTATTGCCGAGGTCACGTTCGCTGTTGCTGTACACGAATAGGTCTGCGAATGGCGGCGAATAGACAGACAGATCAACCGATGCCTCTGGCAGTCCCTTCAACACTTCTCCGCTATCGCCGTGATAAGCGGCGAAGTTCTTTCCGATAGTCTGATTCAAAACGTCCATTTTCATCTCCCTTATGCTGCCTGCTTCAACCACTTGGGCAAGCGCATCGTTTTGCTTGCCGTGTACAATTTCTTTTCGCTTGCGCCATCGTGCAACTGCTCAATCTCAAACTTGCGCACATGGCTAATGAGTTGTTCGCTCATGTACGAGGCGACTTTCTCCTTTGCCATGATCGTGTCCCAGACTTCTTGCATCTGCGTCGTCAATGCCGCATAGATTTCAACCGGACGATCCTGCAAGAAACGATAGGATCGGCGGATGCCTTGATACCACTCTTCCCACGAGTAGCGCACCGTTACCCAGTACTGTCGGCGTGCGTTCTGGAAGTTCATGCCAAAACCTGCGATGTCTGGCTTCGTCACCAGCACCCGAAATTTTCCATCCTGGAATGCTTCGATCATTTCGGCTTTGTGTTCCGGCGAATCGCTGCCTTTGATTTCGATGCTGTCTGGAATCAGGCTATGCGCAAGTGACGATTCATCTTCCAGGTATGTCCACACGATCCATTGCTCGTTGTCGGCGTTGACACGTTCTGCGGCCTGCGCACATCTGATGTCAATCGTCTTGCGCAGCAATGAGAGAAAGTCCTTAATGCCGGTGAATCCCGTAAATGTCAGTCGGTCGTCGGGCGTGTAGGTGTACTCAAGCCACTCTGGATTGATGGTCAGCGGCGGCAAGTTGTAGCCAGCATCGTCATATCCCAGGTCAGACGGTCTGCGAATCGACATGGCCCATGATGCCATCCATTTGTAAAATGGCTCTTCGCCGTGATGACGGAGACGCCATTCTTGCCCGCCTGCGTTGCTTCCCTTGCGCCGCACCCGCAAGCCCTCATACTCGACATAGTGATCGATGTTGGCGTTGATAAAGAACATCGCCCGCATTTCGGCGGCTGTGTTTACGCCAAGAAACTCTGCATGATTGCCGATCTCTACCAGGTCATTCGGCGCAGGCGTGGCCGTGCAGCACAGTCGATATGGCACAACCTGAAACATCTCCGTCAGGCGACGGCGTGTCTTGCCGTCGATCGCCTTGAGGATCGAAGATTCATCCAACACCACAGCGCCGAATTGCGTCGGATCAAACTTGTCAATCATTTCGTAGTTCGTAATCCACAGCAGATGCTCGCCGGCGACTTGCTCTTGGCTCCGCACATAGCGCACCTCAAGACCGATGGCAGGTGCCATCCGCACAGCCTGCCGTGCCACCGACAACGGCGCTACGAATAGCGTGCGCTGCCCTAGCAGGCGTGCCCATTCCTGCGCAATAAAAGTCTTTCCCAGCCCGGTGTCGGCAAACACAGCCGCCCGGCCCTTGCGCACTGCCCAGATCACGATGTCCCGCTGAAACGCCTTGAGCATCGGATGCACTTCATCGGCGTCAACTTCGATGCCGTGGCTGCCGACTGTCATTTGTTTGCTGGCGATAAAATCTTCGTATTGCATGTGTCTTGCCCCTGTGAATTGACGTTGTAACCTATGTGACATTGTAATGCTTTCGGTAATAAAAGTCAAATTAAAATTTATGAGGGTGATAACGCTATCGCAGATGGTAAATCCAACAGTCTTTGACGTGTGCCAAATCAGCATACTTACCTCGCTCGCCCCAGCGCTTGTTCCCCTTTGTCAATCCGCCTCGAGATGCGCCTTTCGACTCGCGCAACCATTGAAAATTAGCAGCCTTGTAGACTGTGCCTTTGTGATACTCAGTATCCGACCAGGATACGACAAGGCTTGGCACCTTCGCATCTGGATAGAGTTTTATCCAGTCGCCTTTGATGCGCTTGAGCGTCTTGCCGATGGCGCATGTAGCCGTGTGCGGAATGTTTTGATGCAGGTATAAGCGAGCAAACTCAATAAATTCACCTGGTTGTAAACCAAGCAAAGTAAATGCTCCAGGTGGATATGCAAATGTAATCACGCCGTCAACCATGCCATCAATTAGCACGGCGTAATTTATCTGCCGTCCAGTGCGACACCGGTGCAAGTAGTGAAACGTCTCTAGCGTATGCCGTGCCTGTGCCACCGTGATGATTTCCACGGATACACGTTGGCGCAATGGCAAAGCGTTGTCAGGCTTGAATAGTGATATTTGTCCGATCATTGTTTCTCACATTGATAGCAGTAGCCAATCGACGCCAGCCTTCACTGGCGCATTATCTGGCCAGTCGAAGAGCATCGCCTTGACGCCAGCCTGATTCAGCGCATTCGCTATGCGTGGCCCCTGCGCATCTGGCGGCGGCGTATGATGCTCTGCTGTCCACTCTGCTGCTAGTTTGTCCCTAAGTGCGCCTGTCGCCTGTCCTGGCAAGTCTCTGTCAAGCGCCACGATAACCGTTTTCGGCTGACGCTCCTTGAGCATCTGCGCCCATTGCGGCTGCCAGGTGGTTGCGCCGCCGATGGCCACGGCGCACCATTCGGGATGGCGCTCCATTAGCCACGCAGCGTCAACGTAATTCTCGCATAGCCAGGTGATTGCGCCTTTGCGCACATAGTCCACGCCCCACAGCGTGTACGTCGATCCAGTGGCCGATATCCACTTTGGCCCAGTGCCGCTAAGGTTGCGCCCGCGCAGCCCTACGAGCTTCCCAGACTCCCACAGCGGCACTGTAAGCCACGGCTGTTTGCTCATGTACCATTCGCCATCCGCACGCTGAAATGGCAGCTTTCCATAGCCAAAGTCAAAGCGTTCTATCGTCGTGCTGGACAGCGGCTTGTACTTGCGCCACGCCGTGTACCGCTCAGGGTTGCGGTAGACTTCCAGAAGTCTGCCAGGATTCTGCCGCCAGCGTGCCGTTGCCACCGGCTCCGGTGCGTGGCGTGTAACTGGCGTTACAGGTGCGTCAATGCGTAGATGTTCGGCTAGTTTTCGTAGACTCCCCTTCGCCTGGCACACGAAACAATGGTATCCAGTGGCGTTGTAGCTGAAATGCACCTGTCCACGTTCTGCTGGCTTGCCGCAAAACGGACAGGCGACATCGTACCAGCCGCGGCGATTCGGTTGCCCGCCGAGCGTGGCTTGAATCATGGCGAAGGCGCCATCTGTCATGGCCGTTGCCACTTGCACAAGCGCCCGTCAATGCCGAGCGGCAACGAACACAATGCAACGTATTTGCTCTTGTCATGGCACCGCCACCAAGCATCTCCATCGTCGTCGATTTCATACCATTGCGCCCAGTCCGGCGCATCTGCCCAGTCCGGGGCGAGTGCTTCGTAGGCTGCTACCAGCGCCTTGACATCCTTCACTGCCGTATTGAGCGGATTGCCTGAGTGATACCCGCTATCCGGCAATCCTCTCACGCAGTAGTCAATCGCTTCGATAATGTTCACAACCATCCTCCGTCCATTATTGCCGCGCCAACCGGCTCATCCGTGCGCAGCGCTTGCCACTTCTCAAGATATGCCGTGACAGGCTGCGGCATAGGCTTGCCGGATGTCTGCCACTTCTCCAACGCCTCTACCAACTCCAGCGGCGGCGCAAGCCATCGGAGCAGGCTTGCAACGTCTGTCGGCTCATTCTGCGCAGCCGCAGCGCATGTGTCACAGCGCATTAGACACCGTTCCATTGCACAGCAGGCAGTTGAGCAGGAATAGATAGCGCAGATCTCCTAGTAGACACTCGGAAATGTATCTGTCGTCTCCGTCTGCGTCCGCCGTGGATTGCGCATTGCGTTTCGCCGCACTCTGGCGCTCGATCAAATCGATCTCTCGCTCGGTGCTCCACATCACGAGGATCAGTGATGGCGATACCTGGTAGTCACGCCGTCCGATCCATTTCCGGTTTATGTCGTCTGTGCTGTGGATCGGCTCTGGTCGCCAGTCGGTTTTGCGGATCGTCGGCGTGAGCAGGCGATCCGGCACTTCCACGCCCATAATGCTTGCCATTGTCCATCTCCCTGTGAATCCGTGTCTGTTTGCCTATGCCTCTATATTATCACAGAATAAAATAAATTGCAAGTTAAAATTTATCACAGTGATTACAGCCAGTTGACGGTGCGTTCCTTGCGGGCAACGGCGTCAAGCGCCAGTTTGCATGTGATAGCCTCCGCTACCTCTCCCTTTGTCATGCCGTCACGCAGCACGCCTAAACGCCGTGCAAAGTTAATCTGTCCATCACTAGGCGGAGCGCTGCGCCATGACGCCTGCTTGCGTGCTAGGATGGCATTTCCACGTTTGTCGGCATAGTCCGTTGCCCATTCGCTGCACTCCTCGAATGTTCCCGACGCCACAGGATAGGCAACGTGCCACCGTTCGCCGTCCCGCTTTGCCACAAGCCAGACTTGCATCACATCCGCAGGCTTGCTAATGACGATTGTTCGGTCGGTGCCATCGTCGCCAACGCCAAGCCCTAGCACAATCGGCCCGGCTTTACCGTCTGGCGCACTCCAACGCCACGGCGATAGATTGAGATAATCCAACGTTCGTGAGACAATCTCCATCGGATTGCCTGCTAACCACTTAGTCTCTCCAGCAAACGTAAAGCCTGCGATGACCTCTCCCGGCTCCTCAGATTCCTTGACGTATGCCGCACGCTGCGCCTCGACGCCTAGCACGTCGCCCAGCATCGCGATGTTGCGTGAATCGACTGGCGCATAGTCCAGGATGAGCGCATCCGTTTTGCCCGGCAGGATGCGCAAGGCACGGCCAATCATTTGCGTGTACAGGCCATCGCTCTGCGTCGGGCGCACCTGGTGCACGCAACTAATCTCAGGTAGATCCAGACCTTCTGTCCACAGTGCCACGTTGCACAAGACCTGGTAACGCCCGGCTCGAAAGTCGGCCAGCAGGCGCTTGCGCTCTTCGGTGCCAGTCGTGCCATCGGCGGCGGCGGCTGGAATGCCAGCAGCATTGAAAGTCTCTGCGAGTTGATAGGCGCCGGCTACAGAGACGGTAAACGCTACGGCTTGCCTGCCATCGGCGTATTTGCGGTGTGACTCGACAACCAGGTCGAAACAATTCGCCGTCTCGTAGACGTTGGCGAGTTGGCGCAGGTTGAAATCACGATCCTCACCGCTTCCCTGACTGCGGATGTCCGACAGGCTAATTCCAGTCTGAATTGCCAACCATCTGGGCGGCGCAAGGTAGCCAGACTTCACAAGCTCTTTGATACCGTAGTGTGCGGATTCCTTTTGGTAGACCTGTCGTAAACCTGCGCCATCGGCTCGTAAAGGGGTCGCTGTGACGCCCAAATGCCGCAAGTGGGGATTTATGTCCTTGAGCGTATTTATCACTTTCTGCATTGAAATACTGGTAGAATGGTGGCACTCGTCAACTACCAGATAATCAATCGGCCCGGCTTGCAGCAATTGCGCCATGCGCTTATCACTCTGCAACGTCTGCACAGTAGCGATTGTGATCTGGCCGTGCGTCTCGTTGCGGTCGGCCATGACAATACCGGTGCGTGGCAGCCTGTGCGGGAAAAATTGCGCTATGCGGTCGTACGGTTGACTGACAAGTTCTTGCCTGTGACTGAGAATAAGCGCACGCTGGCCAGGCTCAAGAACGTCATCAAGCAACTTAAGGAAAACGATCGTCTTTCCGCCTCCGGTGGCTAACACGGCAAGCAGGTCGGTGAAACCTGCCTGCCAGTCGGCTTTGATTGATTCGATGGATGCGACTTGGTATGGTCTGAGGTTCACGGCGTCACCGGGAACTGCTGTTTCCATTCGTACCATTCTGCGTTAGTCTCGAAAGCTGCCCAGGCGTCAACATAACCGTTGGACGGCTTTCCTCTCAACATGCCGCACAGCATATCGACCTTCGGCATACTGCGCAGGGCGACAGCTTCAGCCTGTTGCCAAGTCATGGCCACGTCAGGCTCGTGGCGTGTTTCTGGCGTTGCCTTGCGGATGATAATCATGGCGTCAATCCTCGTTGTATGCGTCAACCGTGCGGCGGATGACAGGCGTCATCACGTCAACGCCAGCCTTCATAAGCATCTCGACAGACTCCATGCCGACAAGCGCAAACAGTTCAATCGTTGCGGCGGCTTCGATGCCACGGTCGCCATCACTCAGACCATCCGGCGCATTCTCCATGTCTGCAATCCAAGATACCAAAGTCGCAGGCGTCATGTGCTTGAATATTTCATAGTGCGTGTAGGTTTTCATTGTCCGAGTCTCCTTACCGCAAAATCCAACCGTAGATGTACATGCCAGCATTCCAGCGGATGTATGAGCGAAACAAGTGCAGCAGGTTCGTCGGGGTTGCGTGCATCGCCTCTGCGATCTTGGCGTTGGCGTGAGTTACAGTCACCGCTTCGCCTTGAACTTGGTAATTCTCAATCACGTTGTCCATTGTCAATCTCCTGTGAAGGTAGCCAGTCGGAGGTGCTGGCCGGTTAGGGTGCGAGTTAGTTGTAGAATGCCTTGCGTGCGGCTTCGAGTTCTGCGAAGTTCGCCTTGACGAATTCTGCTGCGTCTGACCAGCGATTGAAGTGCACGACCTCTGCATCCTTGCTAGACAGTTCGTAAATCTGCTTGAAGAAGTCTGAGAATTGACCGGTGTTTGCCTTGACCGTCACCGTGTAGCCACGCTCGTTGTAGTAGCTAACTTCGCTCTCACGAACCTCTCCACGAACCGGCTCGTATGTCACCTTGACAGACGGCTTGCGGTAGTCAACAACCCAGTAGCGAACCGGCGAAAAGTCATTCTGCTGTGAACCACGAACCATGCTGTTGATTTGCTTGTTGGTAATCATTTTTTCCCTGTCCCTTTTGCTATCCCGTATCCGTTTGCTATGCCACTATCATATCACGGATAGAAATAAATATCAATAGGGAAAATGAGGGAAACGCATTAAAATTTTGCCAGCGGAGGACTGGCTTCAAAAAATTCTGGTTTCGGGGAATAAGTTATAGCGACATAGTATATATATAGATCTTATGTCGCTATAACTTATTCGACGCCATTTCCTGTCTTATTATATGAATAGCACTTATTCCGTTTTCGTCGCAATTTTCGGCGGCTGGCCGCGGCCGCGCTTCACTTTGACCGCTCCGTCTGTCCATCCTGGTTGCAGTTTCAGCAGATCAACGTACTTGCGCGCCGTGTGCGGATTAATGTCAAGCGCTTTGGCGAGGTCGGTTGACGTGACGCTCTCCATCGTTTCTGCATACTCCAAAAGGCGCTGCCATAGGTACGAATCGACGCCAGCCGGTGCGCCCATCAACTCAGCTATGCTAATCAGTTCTGCAATCGGCAAGTCTAGCGGCAGATTCGACAGTAGCCAGACGGTGACATCGCGCACTGTCAAGCGGCTGCGATGGACAGCCTGTATCAATTCAGCCTCTCGATACTGCCATAGCACAGATTCCAAATCTGCATCATGCCAAAAGCCGGATGCGTTGTACGCACGGCCTTGGCCGTCACTGGCAATGTAATCGTAAGCCACGTCTTTGAGAGTCCACTTGACATCGAACGGCATCATCCTGTCGAAAAACACCATGCGCGCCTGGCGCTCTAACTCGAATAGCGACGGTTGCGGCGTGCCTGCTACGATTAGCCCGTCCACCTCCTGCGCTACGTTCGTCCCTCTTGCACCGTAGAAATTAAGAAATTGCATATCGACAAACCGGGCTTCGAGCGCTTGAAACGAAACGATACCAGGATGCTGCAAGTCGTTGCTGCTGATAATCTGCGCTACTTGCTTATCAAGTTGCGTTGCCTTGTCGGTTGGTGCGCCATCCTGAATCAGAGTTGCCTTGCCGTTGGCGCGGTCTGCTACCTGGACAATGCGCCCGCGCATCTCGACAACCGGATCGACTGTCTTGATCGGACGGTCAAACATCTCACGGTACAGGTGTTCGTTGCCCGTGGCGTCAAGCCAGATAACATGCGCTGGCATTTTCGGAGAGACGCTTTTGCGCAGTAGCAACATGAGGTTGCCATTTTCCACGATGATGCGGTGGGGATACTCGCGCCCGCCGTTAGCGGCTTCGGCTTCTCGTTGTAACAGCGGTAACAGGTGCGGCAAATGAAAGAATGGCGCTTTGTCTGCATCGGCGGCTGCGTGCAAATGTGGGGCGATTGCGACGGCCGTAGCGGGCATTGTGAATGACTGGCACGCATCCAAAACATGCGCAGCGCCACCTAGAACCTTCATGAGCGCCGGGCCGGATAGCGCCATGTTGTTGTCTGCCAGCTTGGTGAATTCGTGCAGGATACCGGCCATCGGCTCGGTGCGATCCATGTTTGGCGGCAAGATCCAGCGGCTTGGTATAAGCCACTGGAAGAGCATTGACGACATAGGCGATTCGTCACCTATGACAAAATCGAAATCAAGAGGATGGCCGCTTGTCAGGTGCGCGTGTTGCCCCATGACAATCGGCTCGGTGCGGCTTTTCTGGGCATGATAGGGACACTTGCCGATGTAATCCCAACCGCAGACACCTTTGCAAAAGTCCATTGCCTCATAGCCACGGTGCAGCCACGTGCTAATCTGTTCCGTGTAGCGGCAAGTTTCTTCTTTGAACTCGTTGCCAGTCTGCCGGGGCAACCATTCATAAATCATATGATGATTGTCGGCTATGCCGCGCAAGTCAAAAATGAAATCATGCCGAGGCGCAAGGAACAATGTACGCCGTCCCTGCGCTGCGTTTTTCTCTGCACGTCTCACGCCGCTGTGCGTTTTGCCAACGCCAGGCTGCGCCTTGACTAACAGCATGTGCGGAGGATTCACAAGCGCTGCGTATTCATCCATCTCATACTCAATCAGCGCTCTGGCGTCTGCCAGTGACATCGGCTTGGCTTGTGAGCGTTTCGGCGGCTCGATTATCTTGACGCCGCGCTTCCAGCCCGTGAGATACGTCGGCTCTTCTACCGGCGCAATCGGCACCGTATCCAGTTCGAGCGAGTCTACAAACTGCTGAAGATAGTCCATAGTGTGCCCAAAACAGAGGCGCTCCCTAGTGGCGCGCCCCTGTTACACGTCTATATGTTGTGGTCTAGTGCGTTAGACTATGCTGCGACGGCTGATTCATCGGAGGTTTCCCGCATCAGTTCGTCATATCCTACGCCGAAGAAAGCCGACAGCCGTGTCAACATATCGAGTGACGGATTCTTGCCGCCACATTCGACGTTGGCAATGTGACTTTGCACAACGCCGATAGACTCTGCCAACTGAGTCTGGTTCATCCCTCTCTGCGTGCGCAGGCGGCGCAGGTTAGCGCCAAAGCCGCTGGTAGGTTCTTTCGGCTTGCGGCCACGATGTTTAGTGTTGTTGTCCATCTCATATCCTCCGTTGCTCAAGTGTATCGTATGTCTGCCATCCATTGTAAAGCCATCTGGCGCAATTGTCAATACCATAATTGATAAATAGCGCGACGGCATTTTATCACTTGGCAAAATTTTAACTTGACAATTATTTCTTTCGGTATTACAATAGGTGCATAGGTAAGTTAATTCACAGGTTCACAGGAGATGCACACATGACGAAAATCGATGGATGGATGGGGATTCACTTTCCCATGCTGATTGCATCTGAGTGTCCCTATTGCGGGAACACGCAGACGAACACCTTGCGCACGTCACCTGAGATTGTTGGATGCGATGAGGAGTTCGGCGGGTGCGAAAAGCGCTATGTCGTGCGCTTGCCGTGGAGTGTGCCGGTTGTGGTGACGGCGCTGAAGATTGAAGGGGAGGAATGATGGACATAGCGACACAGGCGCAACAGATAGTGTTGACAGTAGCGCCGGCAACCAACACGCCGTATGAATTTGGCCGGTGGCTTGGCACGACTGGCGAACCGGCGATGGCGGCATACTGGCACTGTCACACCGCCGATATGATTGACCATTTGTGCGGATGGCTTGAGACGCACACGGCAGACGATGCGCACCGAAAGGCAGCGCAGGGACTTTTTGACCAGTTGACTATCACGGACGGCATGACTTTCAACGAATGGAGATACGGGATATGAAATTCTCTGTAACTTCTACCAGCGGAACTCAGTACGAACATCCTCTGATTACCTGGTACGAAGGCGACGATTGGGGCAATGGCGAGGCGGAAGTATCCACGATTGAGGAGTTGATAGAGATTGCCAACCTTGCCGGGTACTCAGACACAAAGATGCTGGTTGTCATGCCAGACCGCTTCAATGATGGCGTTCCGACTTTGGAAATTTACGACACTTACAGGGAGTAGAGATATGAGCACAGCACTTGCTACCACGGTTTCTTCTTTGGCCGATTTGCGCAACGTTGCGCAGATGCTGGCGATGTCCAACTTCTTTGACGCAAAAGGCAACTCTGAGCAGGCGATTGCGCAGATTGCAACGAAGATTTTGGCCGGTCAAGAACTCGGCTACGGGCCATTCGCATCCGTCCAGGGGATTCACGTTATCCAGGGAAAGCCGGCGATGTCTGCGAATCTCATGGCGGCTGCGGTCAAGGCGTCTCCACGCTATGACTACCGTGTGCGCCAGATGGACGAAAGCGCCGTGGCCATAGAATTTTTTGAGCGTGTTGGCGGGAAACTTGAGAGTCTGGGCGTCTCGACTTTCACGAAAGAGGATGCGCAGAAAGCCGGAACGCAGAACATGCAGAAGTACGGGCGGAACATGATGTTCAGCCGGGCGATGTCCAACGGCGTCAAGTGGTATTGCCCAGACGTGTTTTCCGGCAACACCATGTATGTCCCCGAGGAACTGGGCGCAACGGTGAACGGAGATGGCGAGGTGATTGACGCCACCTACACGACTGTTACCGAAGTAGCACAGGCTGCGCCGGCAGAGGCTCCGCACACTTCGGCAGGCTCAGTGACCGGCACCGGCACCGGCAACACCTCGCCCGCCGACACTGCCAAGAAAGGCTTTCACGCCGTCGGAGTCAAGGTGTTTGGCAAAGAGTGGGACGCGGCTCGCCCCTGGCTTCTCAAGCGCTACACTGCCAAGAACACGCCGGACAGTGTGCGCGAACACACCAGCGATATGAGCGTGGCAGAACTCAACACGCTGCGCAGCCTGATGGACAAGAGCGCTGAATATCTGCAAGGCGAGTGGCAGAAGGCGCAACAGCCGCCGATTACCGAACCGCTAACGATTGACATGGAAGCGGTAGAGGCGATGGCGGCATGACCCGCCTGGACTGGCAAACACTGATTCTCGCAGGGGCGTCGATAGCGGCGCTCCTGCTACTGGAGGCT
>Ga0073899_10000402_pt1 | contig 39960 bp, 40 predicted proteins | sample KloWWTmetaKNB5Ph_FD_88975 | JGI IMG/M metagenome (GOLD analysis project Ga0073899, IMG submission 88975) | Active sludge microbial communities from Klosterneuburg, Austria, studying microevolution and ecology of nitrifiers - Klosterneuburg... | ecosystem: Engineered > WWTP > Aerobic digester >... | reverse complement strand
ATCCTTGAACGTGATGAGTATCAGTCCAAGGCTCGCCTGTCTTCGAGCCAGTCGGAGCCGATGCAGACGGAAACATTCCGGTTGAGCTTCGCAAAAGCGGAAGAAGTGGGAAAGCTTGTGACCGGCCAACTGATGACGACAAGAGCTGCAAGCGCGGTTCAGGCCGCCGCCGCTGGACAGCCAACTCCTACGCCTGCGCCGGATTCTCGTGAAAAAGGCAGCTATATATCCCAATCCGGTTCTGTCACTGTCGATGTAAGAACAAATCAGATGTTTGTTACCGACTATCCAGCCTATCTGGAGCGCGTCAGGAAATTGATTGCCCAGGTCGATCAACCTGTCAAGCAGGTGCTGATCGAGGCACGCGTTGTCAGTGCCGAAGATAGCTTTGGGCGCAGTCTGGGTGCGCGACTTGGGTATAACGATCTGAGTTCCACTGTTCCAGGGCTCGGCGTGGGAACAAGAGTCTTCGGATCGAACGGTACTTATGGATCGGTGAGCGGTACTTATAGCGGCCTGTTTTCGCAGACCGGGCAGTACACTGGCGGTGCGAAAGGCAGTGGATCGGCACAGTCCTCTGTAGATGCAACCATGGTAAATCTTCCGGCAGCAACTCTAGGTGGAGCGGCTCCAAGTTCAATCGCCCTGAGTTTGTTCAAGTCCGGCCTGTCGAGCTTCATCAATCTGGAACTTTCCGCTGCGGAGACCGATGGGCGAGTCAAAGCCATTGCGAGCCCCCGCGTAATTACTGCCGATGGAAAACAGGCATTGATTTCTCAGGGGGTAGATATCCCTTATACAACTTTCGATGATAAGGGACGCTCAATTACTGCATTCAGAACGGCAGTTCTCAAACTCACGGTGACGCCGCAGATCACCTCGGATGGTACGGTTATTCTGGATCTCGAGGTTGCTCAGGATACCGTTGGAGACATCTTTCGAGACGGGGTGTCGATCAATACAAAAAACATCAAGACCAGAGCGTCTGTAGAGAATGGTGGTACGGTAGTACTTGGTGGTATTTACGAACAAATAGAAAATGACTCGACCAATCAAGTGCCGTTCTTGGGCGATATTCCTTTGGTTGGCAATTTGTTCAAGAGCAATACGCGTACAAAATTTAAAAAGGAATTGCTGGTTTTCATTACCCCCAGAATTGTCGACGAACAGGTTCAGGCGATGGTAAGGTGAAACCGAGCATTGTAGAAGGTGCGGGATGACCACCGCTGCCGCAAATGATTGTCATGACTTCATCGATGAGCCTACTATCTACTAATAATCACCGTTAATAAGTGCTCTGAAAATTACTGGTTATTGACGGGAGACCGGTTTGCTGGCGCTGTATAGTTAAACAAATGATCTTTTCCCCTCTTCAAGAGAATCTGTGGGAAGATTTGATCAGGATTTTTTGGGATGAGATGACAATGCTGAAAATCAAAATACATAAATTTGCCGCTGTCTTTGCAGTAACGGTGCTGTCAGCACTGTTACTGGCAGGCTGTGGTGGTGGTAGTGGTGCACAAGGTGGGTCAAGTGCGATATCCAAGGCCACAAAAATAATTCTAAAAGCGTCCCAGACATCCGTAAAATCGGATAACTCCGACTATTCGACCATCACCGCCACGGTGGTTGATGTTAACGATATTCCGGTTGGCGGAGGGACACTGCATTTTTCAACTGCAACTGCAAATGCGTTGGGTGTAAGTTCGGGAGTTGCCACCGCCGCTGGCGTGGTGACGATCCCGTTTTCGGCAGGTTTGAACAAAGCCAACCGTACTGAATCCGTCACAGTAACACTGGTGAATTCCTCGATTACGGCACAAATCCCCATTCAGGTAATCGGTTCGACCATGGCGCTGACGGCGTCGCAGTCCTCCGTGCAGGTCAATAATCCCGTGACGCTGACTGCCAATCTCAAGGATTCCACCCTGGCTGGGGTAGCAGGCCAATCGATACGTTTTTCCATTCCAAGCGGAAATGGAGTATTGAGCGGAGGCACTGTTGGTACCGGCACGGCAATTATGCAGACGGTTCGATCGGGTTTGACCGGCGATACTTCTGTAGTGACCTTCACTCCCGCCAGTGCGGGGAGCGTGATTGTGACTGCCGATTGGCTCGATGAGAGTAGCGGGAATGTTTCGATGACCACTACCTCCACCATTACGGTCACTGATCCCGGAATTCCCTTTGCGATCACTGCGCCGACGACCAATCCGACCAACCTCACTCTGCTGGCGAATAGCCCTGTTACGGTCAGTGTTCCAGCAAGTATTTCCGGGACTCCTGTGGCGAACGTCCGATTTTCGACCACTCTGGGCTCCTGGTCGAATAGCAGCAAATCCAGCACTATTGTGCCGGCCGCAAATGTGGCAAGTGAAACCCTGGCGGCAGGTACTGCATCCGGCATCGCCAATGTTCAGATCGATGCACTTGATGGCGCCACACCGCCGAATGTACTCTCGACACTGAGCCATCTTTTTGCGATAAGCGCACCGTCCTCGGCTGCTGGAGCGATCACTCTGCAGGCCAGCGTTTCAAATGTTGAAGTTAGCACCGCTGGCACGAGCCATAGCGCCACGCTCATGGCAACCGTCCGGACCGGACCTGGCGGTAATACGGTTGGCGGGGTTCCCGTCCTGTTCGAGATCATGAACCCGACTGGTAGCGGCGAGCAAATATTGCCGGTAGTTGTGAATACGGATAGTGCCGGCAAGGCGCAAACGACATTCACCTCCGGCTCGTTGACCACGGTGGGTGGCCTGAAAATAAAGGCCAGTGTTGTTGGTACGGCTGCCGCTTGTGACAATTCGGTGAGCCCCGCCCTGCCGGGTGTCTGCGATGTCAAAACAATCTTTGTTAATGGGTCGGGTGTGTCGATATCGCTTGGTTACTCAAGTACTATTTCAGAGACGGCCACCGCGACTGAATATATCCTGCCAATGTCGGTGCTTGTCGTGAGCAATACTGGCGCGGCGGTTAAAGATGCCTTAGTGACTCTGTCAGCGTTCCCCGCCTTTTATTCCGCGGGCACACGTAACCCCAATGGCTGCGACCCAATATATTCACTTGGCCCGTTAGGAAACGAGGATAGCGGTTATGGCGGCAATACTGGCAATGAAAACGATAATCTGGACCCAGGAGAAGACATCAATCTGGATGGACTGATCACGCCACCGCATTCGTCGGCGGGAACCGTCCCTTCAACTGTGACGACAAACGACAGTGGCGTGGCAACGTTTGACCTGACTTACCAGAAAACCTATGCCAGCTGGATTCAAACGCGGATTAGAGCCAAGGTGGTAATTTTGGCAGGAACAACCGAATCAACGAGTGAATTGCAGTTTGTTCTGCCCATCTCTGGTAAGGATGCACAGATTAACCCTTGTCCGCTAGGACCATCGCCACCGAACTTGTTCTGATCCTGTTGGGCACCTTGAATCCATGCACCTTGTGCATAGATGGGGGTGTCAAGGGTACCGATGCCGATCAATCATCATGGATCGGCATGAAAAACCGGCGTAAAGCCGGTTTTTCATTTACCGCATCAAGGCCTGGAGGATGAATTGAAATTTCAGGAACCTATATGCTATCTTCAATGCCAGAGTTATCTTGCATGATGAATATCGACGCCCTGCTTCATCCGCACATCCCTGACCGCGAGTCGTTGCTGGACTTCTCGCGTAATCTGCTTGATCAGATCCCCGGCATTGAGCGCAACCTTGCCCTCTGGAAAAGGTCGCCGGGGGACAAGTATGTGATCGCGGAACTGTTTCGCGCATTGCACAACATCAAGGGGGATGCCACGATATGCCAGATGGAATTTGGCGTAATGATTACGCATCCTGTTGAAACCTTGATGGCACGTTTGCGCAACGGTGAAATCGTTTTTTCGGAACTACTCGCCGAGGTTATATTGCTGGCCATGGATCGTCTGGAGCTGACGGTTGAAGCGCTTGAAAATAATCGTACGCTGGAGCAATTGAAACTGGTCGAGCTGGTGGGTGGACTGGAAAAAATGTCCAGGGATAGTGCTGAATCGATCGAGGAACACTCAATCCAGCTAATCGAGGAGGTGACCGGATTTCGTCCGGCGCTCGCTACTTCGGTTAATAAAGTACGCACCCCGGCTGTTGCGCAGAGTTCTGCAAAACTGGCCACCGATCTGCACTTTTTTTACTCGCTGTCCAAACACTTTGAGGCGCGCTCCCCTCTGTTTGAAGGGCGTAGCGAACGATTGAAGCAGTTGGCGCTCGATACCAATCTGGCGGCTGGCAAACCGGTCGACCCGGAACAACTTGAAGCCGCCGTCTATATGCATGATATCGGCATGATGTTTCTCCCGGAGTCGATATGGCTCAAGGTTGGCAAACTGACCGATGATGAAAAGTTGCTGATGCGTGACCACCCTGTTGAAGCGGCTGGCTTGCTGGAGCGCATGGGAGGCTGGAAGGCGGCGGCGATGATGGTGGCACAACACCATGAGACGCCCGATGGCGGCGGCTATCCACAACAGATCAAGGGTGATCAAATCTGCGCCGGTGCAAAAATCCTCGCAATCGTCGATGCCTTTGAGTCGGTCACGCTCAAGCATAGGGATCGCGGCATGTCCCGTTCCATACTGCGTGCCATTGCCGAAGTAAATGCTTGCGACAAACAGTTTGCCCCGGAATGGATTGCCCCTTTTAATGCAGTTATCCGTCGCATGCTTGAATCATGACGACGCAAAGACAAATATTCTGGGTGTATGCAGCGTCAGCCTGTCGGCAGGATTGATTACCCCCGCATCTGCACCGCTTTGTGCATCCGCTCAAGAGCAAGATGCAGCATCTCGCGTGGGCAGGCAAAATTGAGGCGGACGAAGCTTCCCCCCTGATTATCGGCAGCCTCTCGATCATGGCCAGGCTGCCTACGAAAAAAATCGCTGCCGCTGGATAGGCCGACACCTCCTTGTTCGAAGAAGTGCTGTGAATTATGGAGGCCACGTGTTGTGCAGAGTTGGCGTGCGTCAACCCATGCCAGGTAGGTTGCTTCAACATGGCGCATGGACAGGCCCGGGATGCGGGGAATTTCCGCTTCGACAAGATCACGGTTATCCCGCAGGTAATCGAGCACAGCCGCATGCCATGCGCCTCCATCGCGGTATGCAGCTTCGCAGGCGGCCAGGCCGAGTGCATTGACGTGCGGCACCATGCCCTGCATGGCATCACGAAACGTGCGGCGCAGGGTGTTGTCGGGAATGATTGCGAAGGCACAGCCAAGACCGGCGATGTTGAAGGTCTTCGATGGTGCCATCAGCGTGATACTGCGCCGTGCAGATTCTGGCGAGATCTTCGCGAAAGGTCGGTGGCGCAAGGTGTGATCGAGAACCAGATCACAGTGAATCTCGTCAGAACAAACGATCAGGTCATATCGCTCGGCAAGTGTAGCAATCTCTTGCAGTTCCTCATCGCGCCAGACGCGACCGACCGGGTTATGCGGATGACAGAGTAGCAGCAGCCGGGTATCCGGACGCAGTGCCAAGGCCGCTGCGGTAGCAGGGAAGTCCCATTCCCAGCCCTCGTTTGCTATAAGCAGTGGCACATCGATCAGCGTGCGTCGAGAGAATTCCGGGGCGGATAAAAATGGCGGATATACCGGCGTGGCGGTAAGTACGGATCCATTGACAGCACGGCAGGCGACATTCAGACCGGAAACCAGGCCCGGCAGCCAGACCAGCCAATCCGGTTCGATGTCCCATGAATATTTGTGTGCCAGATGCTGTTGCACGGCTTCCACCAGCGACGGCCAAGGTTCAGCATAGCCGAAGGTCGCACGTGCAACGCGGTGCTGCAAGGCCTCGACGACGGCGGGTGGCGCGGCGAAATCCATGTCCGCCACCCACAGTGGCAGGACATCGCGGTCGGCATAGCGATTCCACTTGACCGAGTCACCGTTGCGAAAATCAATCGGCCGATCAAAGTCGAATTTCACCTGAATCCAAACTCAAACTTCAAGATGTTGAAACAGCACGGTCGATAGATAGCGTTCGCCGCACGACGGGACAATGGTGACAATCAGCTTACCTTTGTTTTCTGGACGTTTTGCCACCTCCAGCGCGGCCCAGATGGCGGCACCCGAGGAAATACCAACCAGCAGCCCTTCATCGATCGCCATTTTGCGGGCTGTGTTAAGCGCATCGTCGTTTTTTACACGCACGACCTCATCGTAAATTTTGGTGTTGAGAATCGCCGGAACGAAACCTGTGCCGATTCCCTGGATTGGATGCGGGCCGCGTGGACCGCCAGAGAGTACCGCACTCGCATCAGGTTCAACGGCGATCACCTGTACGTCCGGTTTGCGTGCCTTGAGCACTTCACCGACACCGGTAATAGTGCCGCCGGTACCGACACCGGCAATAAAAATATCGATTTTGCCATCGGTATCGTGCCAGATTTCCTCAGCGGTGGTGCTGCGGTGAATTTCAGAATTGGCGGGGTTTTCGAACTGCTGAGGAATGAAATAGCGGGAATCAGTAGCCGCTAGTTCCTCGGCTTTTCTGATTGCACCAGAGATCCCTTCTGCAGCGGGGGTGAGTAAAAGCTCGGCACCGTACGCTTTTAGCAGTAATTTGCGCTCGTGGCTCATCGTCTCTGGCATGACAAATGTGCATTTGTAGCCGCGTGCGGCGGCCACCATTGCGAGACCGATTCCGGTATTGCCGGAGGTCGGCTCGAGGATGATTGAATCTTTCTTGAGCTTGCCGGCCTTTTCGGCAGCATCGATCATTGAAACGGCGATGCGATCCTTGACGCTGCTGCCCGGATTAAAATATTCGAGCTTGGCAACCACGGTGGCATCGATGCCGGCAGTCAGGCGGTTCAGTCTGACCAGCGGCGTATTGCCGACCAGTTCGGCGACATTGTTGGCGATCTTCATGAGAGAGTCCTTTGGTTGATAAGAGAAAAATAATTTCGGCCAAATGAATCGATGATGACATGTCAAATAGGTGAACTGACTGGCGGAAGCCTGTCATGAACCGCGTAGATAGCGGCCCAGCGAAAGTGCGCTGCCGAGCCAGCCGAGGACGGCGGCGAGCGCCAACAGGATCAGGGAATCCTCGGCCGAGAGGGAATGCAGGCTCAGGGTGGTGTTGTAGATTGCGGCGATATCGGCCACCGGGGCGGCAAGCAGGATTGTGATGCCGAAAACGATCAGCCAGGCAACGATACCGCCGGCCAGACCCTGCATGACTCCGAAATAATAAAAGGGGCGACGAATAAAACCATCGGTCGCGCCGAGCAGCCGGCTGACTTCAATCTCCGCACGTTGAGTAAGAATTTGCAGGCGAATGGTGGTGAACGTGATGGCCACCAGACCAACGCCGAGCAGTGTCGCCAGCAGCGCTACGGCAGTGCGGCCGAAGCGCAGCAACGCGTCGAGACGCCGTACCCAAGCCGAATCGAGCTGGACATGCTCGACATTCGGCCAGGTTTTCAATTCGTCGCGTAACTGTTCAAGTGCTTCGGGATCGTCGTTTTGCGGCGTAATAACGAAGGCGTCGGGGAAGGGGTTCTTCGGCAGGGCGGCGATTACTTCGGCGAGCGAGGCGTCGGCCTGCATACGTTTCAGTGCTTCCTCGCGCGAAATGAAATGTGTCTCCCTGACACCGGGATGCTTGGCGAGGCGCGCAGCAATAATGTCGGCCGCTTTGCGCTCGGCATCAATCTGCATGAACAGCGAAACCTGCGGTGTTGCATTGGTACTGCGTGCAAATTGCAGGGCGTTGCCGAGCAGCATCTGGCCGCCAGCCGGCAGTGCCATAGCGATGCCGATGGCGAGCAGCGAAAGCAGGGTGTTCAGGGGTGTCGCAGTCAGGTGGCGCAACGCCCAGTGCAAGGCTTTACGATGTTGGGTGAGCCAGGCATTCATGATTTGAGCGCTCCATGATCGAGCTTCAGGCGACGCGAGGTCATCGGTGCGAATAGCGCGTCGTCATAAGTGGCGATGAGCAAGGTGACACCAACCCGATGGAAGTCGCGAAAAATTTCGGCGACATCGTGCGCTGTCTGCGGATCGAGGTGCGCGGTTGGTTCATCAGCAAGCAGGATGGCCGGCCGGCCGACCACGGCGCGAGCGATGGCGAGGCGTTGTTGTTCGCCGCCAGAGAGGGCAATCGGCAGTGCTTTCTCGCGTGCCAGCAAGCCGACCTTGTCGAGCGCGGCATGCACGCGTCTGGCGGCATCTTTCGGCGCAAAGCCGGCGATGGACAAGGGCAACATGACATTCTCGAAGGCGCTGCGGTCGAATAACAGCTTTTGATCCTGGAAGATTACGCCGAGATTGCGTCGCAGGTAGGGGATTGCCGCGCGCTTCAGGGCGCCGACATTCTGCCCATTGACCAGTACTGCACCGGAGGTAGGCCGTTCGATGGCGGCGATGAGTTTCAGCAGCGTTGATTTGCCTGCTCCGGAGTGACCGCTGAGCAGCGCCATTTCGCCCTTTTCGATCATGAAACTGACATCAGACAGCGCATCCATGCTGGGCGGGTAACGACGGCTGACGTGATCGAAGCGGATCATGTTGTCACTCCAACTCAAATTGGCTCGAACAGCGCTGCGACAAATTCGCGTGCGACGAAGGGTTGCAGGTCATCGATGCCTTCGCCGACACCGATGAAGCGCAGTGCCAGCGGCTTGCCGGTGGGCTGCTGGCGGGCGATCGCTGCGATGACGCCGCCCTTGGCGGTGCCATCGAGTTTGGTGACGACGAGACCAGTGACACCGACCGCCTTGTCGAAAGCCTTGACCTGGGCGAGCGCGTTCTGGCCGATATTGGCGTCGAGCACCAGCAGCACTTCGTGTGGCGCGGTCGGATCGATCTTCTGGATGACGCGCTTGACCTTGGCGATTTCTTCCATCAGGTGCAGTTGTGTCGGCAGACGGCCGGCCGTATCGGCCAGCACCACGTCGATGCCGCGCGCCTTGGCAGCGTTGATGGCATCGAACACCACAGCCGCCGGATCACCTGATTCCTGAGCGATCACGGCGATATTGTTGCGTTCGCCCCAAGCAATCAGTTGCTCACGCGCTGCGGCGCGGAAGGTGTCACCGGCGGCGAGCAGTACCGATTTGCCCTGCGCCTGAAAATGATGGGCAAGTTTGCCGATGGAAGTGGTCTTGCCGGCACCATTGACCCCGGCAAGCATGATGACGAAGGGTTTGTGCGTGGAGATATCAAGCGGCACTTCGAGCGGCATCAGCAAATTTTCGAGAGCTTCGGCAAGTGCCGCCTGAAGTTGCGTGGGCGCCGTCAGCTTGTCGCGCTTGACGCAGGACTTCAGCTCATCAAGCAGAAACTGTGTGCCATCGACGCCAACATCGGCCATTAGCAGTGTCGTCTCCAGCTCGTCGAGCAGATCGTCGTCGATTCTGGCGCGGCTGAATAGCCCAGTCAGTTGGCCGCGAGTGCGCGACAGGCCACCCTTGAGTCGCTCGGCCCAACCCAGCTTGCCCACTTTGGGCCCACTCGCCGAAACGGCCGCAAGCGGCGTCTCCGCTGTTGCGTCCGCTGCTGCTTCGCTGCTGTCGGATTTTTTCTTGAGGAAACTAAACATGGGCGAAAGTATCAAAGGTCGAGTCAGGCAAAGACAGACTGGCGCGGTAGGCCTGATTGACCGTATGATGCCATTTTTGATCGACACTCATTTTATCATCCATCCATGATGCGACTCTATTTACGCTGCACCCTGCTGTTGGCGATGCTGCTGGGCAGTGCCGCCGTTCTCGCCAATCCCTACGAAAAGACCTTGGCCAATGGCCTGCACGTCATCGTCAAGGAAGATCATCGCGCACCAACCGTGGTGCAAATGGTTTGGTATCGTGCCGGTGCCATCGACGAGGTGGATGGCACTTCCGGCCTTGCTCACATGCTCGAACACATGATGTTCAAGGGTACCAAAAAGGTCGGTCCGGGTGAATTTTCCAGGCGTGTCGCAGCGGCTGGCGGGCGCGACAATGCCTTTACCAGCCTCGATTACACCGCCTACTTCCAGCAGGTACCGAAACGCGCTCTGCCCGAGATGATGGAACTGGAAGCTGACCGCATGGCGAATCTCAAGCTGGATGCAAAAGAGTTTTCTCCAGAGCTCAAGGTCGTCATGGAAGAACGGCGCATGCGTACCGAGGACAATCCGCATGCGCTGGTATATGAGCGACTGAACTCAGTCGCTTTTCAGGCGCATCCCTACCGCCGGCCGGTAATTGGCTGGATGAACGATCTCGACAACATGACGGTCGCCGATACGCAGAACTGGTATCACAACTGGTACGCGCCAAACAACGCGACGCTGGTGGTGGTTGGCGATATCGATCACGAAGCGCTATTCCACCTCGCCGAAAAATATTATGGCGGCATCAAGCCGCATGTGCTGCCGCAACGGCGTCCACTGGTCGAGCCGGAACAACTTGGCATCAAGCGCCTCAGCGTCAAGGCGCCGGCCAAGCTGCCGTATCTGGCGATGGCCTGGAAAGTACCGAAGCTCAAGGATATCGACAAGGATCGCGATCCGTACGCTTTGCAGATGCTCGCGGCGGTGCTCGACGGACACGAGGCTTCGCGCCTGGCAAAAAACCTGGTGCGCGGCCAGAAAATCGCACAGTCGGCTGGCGCCGGATACGATGCGGTGTTACGCGGAGAGTCGCTGTTTATTCTCGACGGTCAGCCGGCCGAGGGTCATACCATCGCCGAGCTTGAAGCTGCGCTGCGTGGGGAGATTCGCCGCATCCAGGAGAGCGGTGTGACCACAGAGGAACTGGCGCGCGTCAAGACGCAGACCATCGCCGGACAAATTTACAAGCGCGACTCGATGATGGGGCAGGCCATGGAAATCGGCGCCGCCGAAGTCATCGGTATCGGCTGGCGCGACATCGACAAGATGCTCGATAAGCTGCGTAGCGTCAGTGCAGCCGAAGTTCAGGAAGTTGCAAAAAAATATTTCGGCGACGATGCATTGACTGTTGCGGTGCTTGATCCACAGCCACTTCCCGCCGCAGACCCGGCATCGAAGCCGACCGCCACGGCACACCGCCACTGATCCGGGGATGACCGCAATGAACAGAATTTATTTGAACACGCTGATCTGTATTGCCGCACTGCTGCCGCTGCTGGCGCAGGCTGCCGTCAATATCGAGCACTGGGTGACCCCTTCCGGCGCCCGCGTGTATTTCGTCGCCAGCCATGCATTGCCGATCGTCGATGTGAAAATCGATTTCAGCGCGGGCGCCGCTTTTGATCCGGAGGGGAAGTCCGGCGTGGCAGGCTTGACCAGCGGCCTGCTGGATGCTGGCGCGAAACTTGGCGAAACTACGCTTGACGAGGAGCAAATCGCTGAAAAACTCGCCGATATTGCCGCACAACTTTCGGCATCAGCCGATCTCGATCGTGCCAGCATTTCACTGCGCACACTCGCGGCGAAGACCGAACGCGAAGCGTCACTGGCGCTGATGCGTGCCGTACTTTCTGAACCAAGCTTTCCCGCAGCTATGCTGGAGCGCGAAAAGCTGCGCAACATTGCCGCGATCAAAGAGTCCGAGACGCGTCCCGACAGTATCGTCGCCAAACGTTTTATGGCAGAGATTTATCCGCATCATCCATATGGTTTTTTTGCGACCGTTGACAGCGTCGGCCGCATCAGCCGTGATGACATCGTGACGTTCTGGCGCACGCATTTCTCCGCACACCACGCCGTGGTCTCTATCATCGGCGATATTTCGCGTGCCGAGGCGGAGGATATCGCCGCGCACCTCACCGATGCGCTACCGGATGTGGCTGCTCAGGCATCGATACAGTTGCCGGCGATCACCCTGCCCGTGCATGAAACCATTCGCCTGCCACATCCGGCGACGCAAAGCCATATTCTCATCGGTATGCCGTCGCTCAAGCGCACCGATGCGGATTATTTTCCGTTGCTCGTTGGCAATTACGTGCTCGGTGGCGGTGGCTTTGTTTCACGGCTGATGAAAGAGGTGCGCGAGAAGCGTGGTTATGCGTATGGCGTATATAGCTATTTCGACCCGCACAAGCTCGAAGGACCGTTCGAGATTGGTCTGCAAACCAAGCGAGCACAGGCTGACGAGGCACTCAAGGTAGTCGAGGCGACGCTTGCCGGCTTTCTTAAAGATGGCCCAACCGCAGCTGAACTGAAAGCTGCTCAGCAGAATCTCATCGATGGCCTGGCGCTGAAGCTCGACAGTAACGCAAAAATTCTCAGCCATCTTTCGCTGATCGGTTTTTACGAACTACCGCTGACCTATCTCGACGATTATCCGCGACGCGTTGCCGCCGTCACCGCGCAGCAGGTGCGCGAGGCGTTTGCCCGACATGTTCAGAATGAACACATGGTCACGGTGATTGTTGCTGCGGATTGATGACATGGCGCGCATCCGCATCAGCGGCGGGGAATGGCGCAGCCGCCTGATCAATGTTCCCGACAAGATTCCCGGATTGCGGCCGACACCGGATCGCGTGCGCGTTACCTTGTTCAATTGGCTCGGCCAGGATCTGACAGGTCTTGATTGCCTCGATCTGTTCGCTGGCAGCGGCGTATTAGGCTTCGAGGCGGCTTCGCGCGGCGCAGCGCGGGTCACACTGGTCGAGCGCGACCCCGGCGCCTTTGCAGCCTTGCAGCAGAGTGCGCACCAACTCGGTGGGGAAAAGTCTGAACAAACTGAACAATTGGAGCTAATTCGTGCAGATGCGCTAAAATTCGCGGCATCGGCTGCGCGGCGCTATGATTTGATTTTTCTTGATCCGCCCTATCATCAAGGCTGGCTTGAGCGTGTTGCGCCGTTGTTGCCTTGTTTGACCAAACCTGGCGCACGGCTTTACGTCGAATCTGAAGCCGGAGAGGCTGCGGCAGCGCTCGGTGAATGGCGGAGCGTGCGCAGCGGTCGCGCCGGGCAGGTGTTTTATCAATTACTGGAGCAGGCATGAGTAACCGGATTGCCGTTTATCCTGGCACCTTCGATCCTCTCACGCGAGGACACGAGGATCTTGTGCGCCGCGCCGCCAAGTTGTTCGACCGTGTTGTCGTCGGCGTTGCCCAGAGCAGCGCCAAGAAACCGTTTTTTGCGATGGAAGAGCGCGTCGAGATGGCGCGCGAGGCGCTCGGCGATTACGACAATGTCGAGGTTTTCGGTTTTGAATGCCTGCTGATGGAGTTCATGCATCAGCACGGTGCACATATCATTTTGCGCGGCCTGCGCGCCGTTTCGGACTTTGAATACGAGTTTCAGATGGCCGGGATGAACCGGATTCTCTATCCGGATGTGGAAACCGTGTTTCTAACGCCGGCTGATCAATACATGTTCATTTCGGCAACAATGGTTCGTGAAATTGCCGTGCTTGGCGGAAATGTCGAAAAATTCGTGTCGCCTTTGGTTGCCGGGCGACTGGCGAAAAAACTCAGCAAGTAAATAGGAAAAGGAATCCGTAATGGCTCTGATAATTACCGACGAATGCATCAATTGCGATGTGTGCGAGCCGGAATGCCCGAACAACGCCATTTCACAAGGCGATGAAATCTACCAGATTGATCCGGACAAATGCACCGAATGTGTTGGCCATTTCGATACGCCGCAATGCCGCGAGGTGTGCCCGGTTGACTGCATCCCGAATGATCCGAATCACGTCGAAAACCAGGATCAGTTGATGGCAAAGTTTCTCAAACTAACCGAGAAATAAGGCTCATCCTGCTTTTATCAGGGCCTACCGGGCGCTTTCAGCGTCGCTGGCAATGCCCACAGAAGAATGTTGTGCGTTGGCCCTGACGCAGGCTGCGAATAGCCTTACCGCAGATACGGCAAGCTTCGCCATCGCGGCCATAGACAAAATATTGCTGCTGGAAATATCCCGAACTTCCATCGGAATGAATGAAGTCGCGCAGACTACTGCCGCCTGCGGCAATCGCATCCCGTAGTGTTTCGCGAATTTCCGCCACCAGCCGCATATGGCGGGGCAGTGAAATTTTTCCGGCAGGCGTGCGCGGGTCTATGCCAGAGCGAAACAGGCTTTCCGAAGCGTAAATGTTGCCGATACCAACCATGAGATGGCTGTCCATGAGCAGCGGTTTGATGGCGAGATCCCTGCCGCGCGTCGCGCTGAACAGCCACTGTGCGGTGAATGCCTCGGACAGTGGTTCGATACCCAGCGGTTTGAGGAGCGGATGCATGCTTATGTCAACATCTGCCGGAATCCACAGCACTGCGCCGAAACGCCGCGGATCGCGCAGACGCAGCAGCGTTCCGGAAAATTCCAGATCGAGATGGTCATGTTTTTGCGGCACCGTGCCGCACGGCAGAATGCGCAGGCTACCCGACATGCCCAGATGTATCAGCAGGGTGCCGTTACCAAAATCGAGCAGCAGATACTTGCCGCGCCGGCCAACATCACGCAGTGTGCGTCCCGTCAGCAACTGAGGCAGATCTTCAGGCAGTGGATAGCGCAAGCGTGTGCAGCGCTGCACGACACCGCTGATCTGGCGACCGATCAGTGGCGGTGCAATACCGCGACGAGTAACTTCGACTTGGGTAATTCAGGCACTGTTTATTAATTTCGCTTGAATGGGTTTTTTGCTGACGGATGGAACTGTGTGGCAAGATAGAATGTCGAAACGCGAAACTGCTAACATGATCATATTGTATTGATATTTCCATAGCAAATCCGTGTCTCACCCCTACACCGGCAAGGTCATGAATCCACTTCAGTCAGGTTTGACAACACTTCTTTTCGTTGCCCTCCTCGGCGGGTCGGCGTATGCGCCGCACGCCTTGGCACAGGAAAATGAAGCCGGTACCGACAAGCAGGTGCCGGCTGTTGCCACGACTGAAAAGACCGGGAATGCCGAGGCGCCAAATGCCGCCGATGAGCGGCTGCCGAAGATTGAACTTTCACCGAAAATCCTCTATCAGGTGCTGCTCGCTGAAATTGCCGGCAGTCGCGGGAGTGTCGTGCTGGCTGCCAGCACTTATCTCGATCTCGCCAGAGCTACCCGTGATCCGCGCATTGCCAGGCGCGCCGTCGAAGTTTCGCTGCACGCCCGCCAACCGGATGCCGCCCTCGAAGCCGCACAGATCTGGGTCGCCACCGAACCGGAATCGCCATTGGCGCACCAAACGGCCGCCAGCCTGTTGCTCGGCGCACAACGTCTCGATGAAGCCGAACGCCATCTGGCCAAATTGCTGACCATCGAAATCCCTCCGGTGCAGACCGAGCAGGGCGATTTGTCTGTCCCTGGTGAAGGTATTCGCAGCGTTGCGCCGGTGACCGTCAGTTTTGCCGATCGCATGGGAAATATCGTGCGCATGTTGCTGCGCTACCCGGACAAGACTGCCGCGCTGCATCTGATCGAGCATCTGACGGCACCCTATGAAAACCTTGCGGAGGCACATTTCGCACGCGCCATGGCTTTCGCCAATATTGGTGAAGAAGCCCGCGCCATGGATGAGCTCGACCGCTCCCAGGCGCTGCGTCCGGACTGGGAAGATAGCGTGATTTTCAAGGCGCAGTTGCAGCAGCGTGCCAACGTTTCGCTGGCCGTGGAAACCCTGCGCAGCTTCCTCGCCGGACATCCCGGCGCCAGCGAGGTGCGCCTGGCCTATGCGCGCGCCCTGATTGGCGAAAAACATTACGAAGAAGCGCGTCGTGAATTCTCGACGCTGCTTACCGAGCACAAGGACAATGGCGAGGTACTGTATGCCGTCGCACTGCTTTCGCTGCAACTCGAAGATTATGGGCTAACCGAAAAACATCTGAAGCGGCTTCTCGAACTCAAGTTTGGCAATCCTAATCTGCTGCGCTTTTACCTTGGACAGGTTGCCGACGAAACCAAGCGGCCGGAAGAAGCCTTGCAATGGTATGGCGAGGTCACGCCCGGCGAGCAATACCTGCCGGCGCTATCACGCGCTTCGTCGATCCTCTCCAGGCAGGGCCGCGTTGAAGACGGTCGGGCGCTTTTGCGCAAGGCCGCCGAGGCTGTGCCGACGGAGCGTTTGACGCTACTCATCGCAGAGGCGCAACTGCTCGTCGAATTCAAACGCGACACGGAAGCTTTCGATTTACTCGACAAGGCACTCGCCAGTCAGCCTGAAGAGCCGGATCTGCTCTACGAAACGTCGCTGATCGCCGAAAGACTCAATCGTTTCGATGTGCTGGAGCGTAATCTGCGCAAGCTGATTCTTCTCAAGCCTGAAGACCCCCGCGCCTACAATGCGCTTGGCTATTCACTGGCCGACCGCAGCCTGCGCCTCGATGAAGCCCAGCAGTTGATCGATAAGGCGCTGTCGCTTGCGCCGAATGATGCCTACATCATCGACAGCAAAGGCTGGCTGCTGTATCGACGCGGTGAAACTGCTGCGGCCACCGAAACCCTGCAGAAAGCTTTTGATCTTCGTTCGGATCCGGAAATTGCCGCACATCTCGGCGAGGTGCTGTGGGTTTCCGGCAACCACGACGAGGCACGCAAGACCTGGAAGGACGCTGCCAAGACCAGCCCCAGCAATCAGGTGCTGACGGATACCATCAGGAAATTCAAGCCCTGACCCAGATCATGCGGTTTCACACAATGGTGCTGTGCCTGCTGCTCGGCGGTTGCTCGATACTGCCGCCAGTTGCAGAAGAACAGCAGCCCGCGCCGCGTCCGACACGCGACAGTATCGTGACATTTGCCCTCGACGGCCGCATCGCCATCCATCAGGGCGAGCGTAACTATGCCTCTGGCATTAGTTGGCAACATGCGCCGGCGCGTGATGAAATGCAACTGACCACGCCGCTCGGCCAGGGGATTGCAGAACTGGTACGCGATGGCAGTGGTGCGCGACTCACCCTGGCCGATCGGCGCAAAATCAGCGCTGCCGATCTGGAGGGACTCGCCGAGCAGGCGTTCGGCATCAACCTGCCACTCTCGGCGCTGCCACGCTGGCTTGTCGCCGATATTCCGGCGGGAGCGCAACAGATCACGCGCGACGCAGCGGGCCGTCCGCAGCAACTGCGTGTCGACGGTTGGCGGATCGACTACCTCCACTATGAAAGCACGCAGGCCAACGCGCTGCCGAATCTCATCGAACTGCATCGTGAGGTTGCCGGGGCGTCGGAGCAGATTGACGTACGCCTGAAGATCGACGAGTGGACGTTGCCGGAATGAGATCCTGGCACGACGATTGGCCAGCACCGGCCAAACTCAACCTGTTCCTGCATGTCGTCGGCCAACGCGCCGATGGCTACCATCCGCTGCAAACCGTCTTCCGCTTTCTCGATTTCGGCGATACGCTGAATTTTGTACCACGCCCGGATGGCCGGATCATCCTGCGCACGCCGCTGCCAGGTGTGCCTGCGGATCAGGACCTCACCGTGCGCGCTGCACAGCGCCTGCAGCAAGCCACGGAAACCCGACATGGCGTCGAGATTTCTCTCATCAAGCGCCTGCCGATGGGCGGCGGGCTTGGCGGCGGCAGCTCGGATGCTGCGACGGTGCTGCTTGCCCTCAATCGTTTGTGGGATACACGATTGTCATCCGATGAATTACAGCGTATTGGCCTCGAACTCGGTGCTGATGTGCCTGTTTTTGTCCATGGTCACGCCGCTTTCGCTGAAGGTGTCGGCGAGAAATTCCACGATGTCGACCTGCCTGATGCCTGGTATCTGGTGCTCGTTCCGCCGGTTGCCGTGCCGACAGCACAGATATTCAAATCACCCGATTTGTGTCGCGACACATCCGCCATCATCGCAGAAGAATGGCGGCCGGGCAGTGGTGGCAACGATCTCGAAGCCGTGGCCTGTGCCTTGTATCCAGAGATCGCCCGACATCTCGTCTGGCTGCGTCAGTTCGGTAATGCGCGCATGAGCGGTTCCGGCGCCTGCGTATTTTCAGAGTTCCCCAACGAACCCCTTGCGCGCGCCGCACATGCTGCACTGCCTGTTGGCATGCAGGGGTTTGTTGCGCGGGGCCTTGACCGCAATCCAGCTGTACTGCAGGCAGCTGGCGTTCAGGATATTTCTGAATAAGTCTTGCGCACGGCCTCTAAGCCCGGCAACGACTGATCCCTCGGTGGAAGGTGGTTTCCAGCGTCCGATCAACTGAATGTCTGCTGGAAGTCAGGCAAACCCCGCACCATGCGCCTGCTGATCTGCATGATAGGACGAGCGCACCATCGGCGCACTGGCGACATGAGAGAAGCCGAGTGCTTCGGCTTCCCGGCCGAGCATGGCAAATATATCTGGATGCACGTAGCGGCGCACCGGTAGGTGGTGGCCGGAGGGGGCAAGATACTGGCCGATGGTCAGCATATCAACATCATTAGTGCGGAGATCGCGCAGTGTCTCGATGATTTCCTCGTCGGTCTCGCCGAGACCGAGCATCAGACCGGACTTGGTGGCGATGGATGGATTGCGCACCTTGAATGTTTTTAACAGCAGCAGTGAATTTGCATAATCGGCACCGGGGCGTGCTTCCTTATAGAGACGTGGTACGGTTTCGAGGTTGTGATTGAGCACGTCGGGCGGCGTTGCTGTCAGGATGTCGATAGCCACATCGAGGCGGCCACGGAAGTCCGGCACCAGCACTTCGATGGAAGTCTGTGGCGACAGTTCGCGCACGCGAGCGATGCATTCGACAAAGTGCTGCGCGCCACCGTCGCGCAGATCATCGCGGTCGACGCTGGTGATGACGACATATTTGAGACGCAGCGCGGCGACGGTCTGCGCCAGATGCAGCGGTTCCTGTGGATCTGGCGGCAGCGGTTTACCGTGGCCGACATCGCAGAATGGACAGCGCCGCGTGCATAGATCGCCGAGGATCATGAATGTCGCTGTGCCATTGCCGAAGCACTCACCGATATTCGGACAGGCGGCTTCCTCGCAGACGGTATGCAGCGCATGTTCGCGGAGGATTTTTTTGATCTCGCCGAAGCGTGTGGCATTCGAGCCGGCCCTGACGCGAATCCAGTCGGGTTTCTTCAAGGTTTCGACCGGGATGATCCTGATCGTATTTTTGCCGAATGCACGTGCTGTTTTGGCCGCTCCCTTCTGCTTTTCGTTACTCATGAAAGATTTTCCAGTAGATGTCCGAGCAGACAATCGGCGACACGTTCTGTCTTGCACTCGCCGCACAGTGCGGCAAGCTGCGTGACCGGCATGCCGGCATAGCCGCAGGGGTTGATTGCCGCATACGGTGTCAGGTCCATGTCGACGTTGAGACTCAGGCCATGATACGAACAACCGTTGCGGATGCGCAGGCCGAGTGCGGCGATTTTTGCGCCCGCTACATACACTCCTGGTGCGCCGGGCAGGCGTGCTGCGACAATCCCATATGTATTGAGCATGTCGATCAGCGCCTGCTCGATGCGCGTCACCAGCTCGCGTACCTTGAGGTTGCGCCGGCGCAGATCAAGCAGCAGATAGGTGATGAGCTGACCGGGGCCATGGTAGGTGATCTGACCGCCGCGATCGATTCTGACCAGTGGCACGTCGATGTTCTTGAGCAGGTGTTCCTCTTTGCCGGCCAGTCCGAGCGTGAATACCGGTGGGTGTTCGCAGAACCAGATCTCGTCAGGCGTCTCGGTTGTGCGTTCCGTGGTGAAGCGCTGCATCGCGCGCCAGGTCGGTTCATAGTCAACCCGGCCAAGGCGGTGGATCAATGGCGTGTTCACAGCACCACCTTGACCAGTGGATGTGCTGTCAACTCACGATAGAGTGCATCGAGCTGAGCCTTTGATGTGGCGCGTACGGTACAGGTCAGGCTCAGGTAGTTGCCCTTGCTTGATGCGCGCATTTCCATATTCCCGGCAGCGAAACCGGGAGCGTGGCGTAGCACGATTTCCAGCACTGCCTGGGCGTAACCATCACAACTGGCGCCCATGACCTTGATCGGGAAATCGCAGGGAAATTCGAGCAACGTTTCGTCGGCCACGGCGCTTCAGTTTCCTCGCATCACCGACTGTTTGAATTCCTGGTACCAGCCGAGCATGTTGGCGAACAGCGGACCGGGGTGCCCCGCCGTCACGCCTTTGCCGACGGGATTGCCGTCGAGCATGACGATCGGCAGCACTTCCTTGGTCGATGAGGTCAGCCAGAGTTCGTCGGCCTGGTGTACTTCCTCTTCGCGCACGTCGCGCACTTCATGGGGAAGGCCATGGTGTTGTGCCAGTTCGAGGATAACGTCATAAGTCACACCAGGCAGCATCAGATGATTTTTTGGCGGCGCCAGCAACACACCATTTTTGACGACGAAGATGTTGGCGGCGGCGCCCTCGGTGAGAAAGCCGTCGCGAAACAATACGGTTTCAGCGCAGCCGGCATCAATCGCAAGCTGGCGCAGCAGGCAATTGGCGAGCAGCGAAGTGGATTTTAGATCGCAGCGTAACCAGCGGTTGTCGGCGGCGGAGACGGCACTGACGCCCTGCCTGCACTGTTCTTCTGGTGGGGCGACGAGTGGCTCGCTCATCATGAATACGCTGGGTGTGACGCGGGCCGGAAACGCGTGGTTGCGCTTGCTGTCGGCGCCACGCGTCACCTGCAGATATACCTGCTGATCGTCGCTGTCGGCGGATTCGATAATTTTTCTGATCAGCGCAGGCCATTCTTCGCTTGTCAGCGGATTGGCCATACGGATGCCGGCCAGACTGTGTTGCAGTCGCGTCAGATGTTCGGCGAGCCGAAATGGTCGCCGCGAATAGACAGGGATGACCTCATACACGCCGTCGCCAAACAGGAAGCCGCGATCCATGACCGAAATCTTCGCCTCGACCAGCGGCATGAATTCGCCATTCAGATAAATCATCGCATGCCCATCATTCAAACCACATCTTGACGGTGTCCCAGGCACGGCCAAAGAAACCGGCGAGCGGCACCTCCTCGAGTGCCACCAGTGGATATTCACCCCACGGCTTGTCACCCAGCGTCAGCTTCAGAGTGGCGACACGCTGGCCGATGCGCACCGGTGCCAGCAGCGGTTGCAGGCTCTGCACCTCAACCTTGAGCTGGGCGCTTTGCCCCTTCGGCACAGACAGCGCGAAGTCAGTGTCGAAGCCGGCCTTGACGTTATTCAATCGACCCTTGAAGACGCGCAATTGCGAGACTACCTGGCCGGCACTGTAGAGTTTTACGCCATCATAGAACTGGAAACCGTAATCGAGCAGCCGTTGCGATTCGCTGGCGCGTGAGGCTTCCGACGTTGTTCCCAGCACCACCGAAAGCAGACGCCGTGAATCGCGTTTTGCCGAGGCAATCAGGCAGTAACCAGCACCTTCGGTATGTCCGGTCTTCACCCCGTCGACATGCGGATCACTCCATAGCAGCCGGTTGCGGTTGGGCTGGTTGATGTTGTTGTAGCGATATTCCTTGATTGAAAACAGCGGATAGAAATCGGGAAAGTCGCGGATCAGCGCCGTGGTTAACTTTGCCAGATCGCGTGCCGTTGTGTAGTGCTGTGGATCCGGCAGGCCGGTGGCGTTGCGGAATTGCGAGTGTGCCAGACCGAGGCGCAGTGCCTCGCGGTTCATCAGTTGCGCAAAACCTTCTTCGCTGCCGCCAATAAGTTCCGCCAGAGCAATGCATGCGTCATTTCCTGACTGGACGATCATGCCGTGTAGCAATTCGCTCACCGTCACCGATCGCTTTGGCTCAATGAACATGCGCGACCCCTGGGCTTTCCAGGCGCGTTCGGAGACTGGCACGGTCTGATCAAGTTTGATCGTTCCCTGTTTGATGGCGGCAAATGACAGATATGTGGTCATCAGCTTGGTCAGCGAAGCCGGCTCAATGCGTTCATCTGGATTAGTGCTGGCCAGTTCCTGGCCGGAACCGAAATCAACCAGCAGCCAGGTGCGTGCTGCAATCGATAGTGGTGGCGAGGTTAGCTGCGCCTGAGCCGGGAGCGCCGTCAGCAGGGCGAGCAACAGGGACAACAGCAGTGTGCGCATGGATTAAAGTAAATTTGGAATGAAGGAAAGTTGCGGTGAAAGTATTGAGGATTATATCAGTGCGACTATTCTGGCTCTGACAAGTCTGCTGGTCTGTCAAGCCCGCACCAGCTGGAGAACAGCCGGGTTTCGCCTACTGTTGAATAAGTACGGGCTTCACTTCAAATACTTCGCGCAGCCGCTCGGCGGCGCGCTCGGCTTGATCGTGGTCGGCCCAGGGGCCGAGCTGGACGCGGTAGATGCCGGCGCGGGCAACTACCGTTAGTTTTTCGGAATATTCTGCGGTGCCAGGTTGGCTGGCCAGTTCGCGGCTGAGGCGGGATTTGAGGTTCTCGGCATTGTCGGAATTACCGAAGGCGCCGAGTTGCAGGAATATGCCGCGAGAATTCATGGATTCGGCTGACGAGCTGGCGACCTGACTTGGTTCCTTCGCCTGTTCGACGCGTTCGAGCAGGCTGGCCAGTGGATCGCCGGTTTCCGGTGGTGGGCCGACCGGTCTTTCCATCAATGGGCCGCCGGGCAGGACGCTTTCGATATCAACGAGTGTGCTGCCATTGCCGATGTAGCCGAGCTTCCATGCCGCCGCATATGATAAATCAATGACCCGGTCGGAATGGAATGGTCCCCGGTCATTCACACGCACAACCACAGATTTGCCGTTGGCTGGATTGGTGATACGCGCATAGCTGGGGATCGGCAGCGTGGTGTGGGCAGCACTCATGCCATACATATCGTAGACCTCGCCGCTGGATGTTTTCTGGCCGTGGAACTTGCGCCCGTACCAGCTTGCCACGCCTTGCACATGGTAGGGCGCCAGCGAGGTCAGAGGCACGTAATCGCGACCGAGTACCGAGTACGGCTTGTTGGCGAAGCGGTGAAGTGGCTCAAGTTTCGGTTCGGCATTGGGAATTGCCTCAAGAAATTCCGGCGATGGTGGATTGTCGCCGGGGCCATCGTCACGGTAGAAGCCGCCGCCACGTTTCAATACATAGGGTGGCTTCTGTGCAGGTGGCGTAGATTGGACAGCGGTTGGCGCAACGGATGAGCCTTCACGTTCGGCAATCGGTCGCGGCGGCTGACTGCCACAGGCAGCGAGGAGCAGGCCCAGACCCAGCGCGGCGGCCAGGCGCGTGACGCTGCGGGCATCGATTCCGTCATTGTTGACCCCGGCCACGCTGTGCATCGTCGACTTAATCCTTGTACGCTTCGACCGGCGAACTAATCTTCACTTCATCGCCGATGGCAGGAAGATACTTCGTCATACCAAAATCCGAACGCTTGATGGTGACGGCGATATCCGCACCACACATGGCTTTCTTGCTCATTGGGTTGGCGCCGCAGCGAAAATTGCTGACGGTTAATTTGAGTGGTTTGGTCACACCGAGCAGGGTGAATTCGCCTTCTGCAGCAACCACTTTGTCACCTTCAAAAATCAACTTGTCCGACTTGAATGTCATGGTTTTGAATTTCTCGGTGTTGAAGAAACCATCCGCAGAGAAATGTTCTTTCCATGCGTCGAAGCCCATGTCGAGCGATGTTGTGTCCACGTTCAGATCGACGCTGCCACTTTTTGCGGCGAGATCGAGAGTGATCTTGCCGGAGGTCTTGTCGAAGCGACCGTGCTGGGTCGAGAAGCCGAGGTGACTGATCTCGAACACCGGGAAGGTGTGTCTGGTATCGATGGTGTAGTTGTCGGCAGCGAAAGCCGGAGTGGCGAGAGCGGCGGAGAGCGCCAGGGGAGCGAGGTATTTATGCATGATGGTTCCTTGGGAATTGAAGGAAAGGAGCGCGGCAGCAGGCACTGCCTGCCGCACTATTTTTTGAGCGCAGGGATGGCGGACAGGGTGAAGCGAAAACGTACTTGTACTTCATCGGCGACGACCGAGGTGTCTGCCCAAACGCCATCGCCGATGCCGTATTGCAGGCGCTGGATGGGGATACTGCCTTCGAGCACGGCGGTATTGCCGTCGATCTTTGCGGTGAAGGGTGCGACGACATCGCGTGTCTTACCCTTGATGGTCATCTTGCCGGTGGCCTCGTAACGGCCGCCACCGAGCGGCTTGAGGCTGGGGGCGACAAATCTCGCAGTGGGAAATTCGCGCGTGTTAAACCAGACTCTACTATTCACCTCTTCGTTGGCATCGGCACTGCCGGCGTCGATACTCGTCAGGTCGACATCGATCTGCGCGCGCCCCTGTTCCGGCTTTGCCGGATCGAAGGTGATCCGCGCGGAAAATTTTCCGAAACGGCCCTCGCTCGGTGCCCCCATCTGTTTTGAGACGAAGGTGATCCCGCTTTTCTCCGCCAGAACAACACCAAATTCATTAGCTACAGCGACCGGCGGCAGCAGCGCGAAGCTGGTGAAAATGATGGCAGGAATGACGAAGGGAAGATGTTTCATCGCCGGTTTTTCTCAAGAAACGGCAACATGCGCGCCAGCGTGCCGTCACGATCCTTGAAATGATGTTTGAGTGAAGCGAGGATATGCAGGCTGAACAATGTGGCGAAGGTGTAATTGCATATCTCGTGGACCTCCTTCAGCAGCTCGCCGGTTTGTTTGTCGGCACTGATCAGATCGGGCAACGGCAGCAGGTTGAAGAGCACCACTGGCTTGCCGAGCGCCGAACTCATGAGCCAGCCGGTCAGCGGCACTATCAGCATGAACAGATACATCCCATGGGCAATGCCGTGGGCGATGCGTTGTTCTTTTTCCGACATCCCGACGGGTAGTGGTGGCGGGCGATGGGTGATACGCCAGAGGATGCGGAGGATGACCAGCGACAGGATGCTGATGCCGATCCATTTGTGATACGTGTACAACTGGATCTTGGTCGGGCTGAGCGGCAGATCCGCCATGTACACGCCGAGTCCCATTGCACAAAAAATACCCAATGCGATCAGCCAGTGCAGAGAAATCGCAATACCGGTATAGCGTTCGGTCGATTGGTCGGACATATTCATGCCTCCTTCAGAAGATGTTCAAAAGTGTTGGGCAGGCTATTTCTCAAGCGTAGCGACGCGTGCCTCGAGTGCGGCGAGTTTCTCCATCGCGCGTGCCAGCAAGGTCACTTAAATGTCGAACTCCTCGCGCGTGACCAGATCAAGCCGGGCAAAGGCGCTTGAAAGAAGCGCGCGGGTATTTTTTTCGATATCCCTTGCCGGTGTGGCGGCAATCAGTTCGGAGATGCGGGTGGAAATATCGTCGAGCAATTTCGGATTGAGCATGGTGGGTTCCTCAAGTATCAGAAAATTCTAGCATAGGCGTTACCTCTCCTCCGATTCATGGGGCGGATGCGCCATGTGTCTCCATATGGTGCAAAACCTTTGCCCGATGCTGCGTTTCGGTGCGCCGGCAGTGCTTCCGATTGCCCGGCTTATTTTGCTTCGAATGGTAATGCTCTGATTAAAATAGTATTCCATGGCTGGCACGCATCGTGCTGAATGGTTGTTGCCGAGCCTTTTAATATTTTTCATCTGGGAGAACAACATGCAAAGAACCACCCTTGCTTTTGCAATCGCCGCCTGCCTTGTCCCCGCTGTCGCTTTTGCAGAGGATGTTGCATCAGCCACATCTGCTGCACCTGCTGTTGCTTCGCCGTTTACCGGGAATGTCATGCTGGCGTCTGAGTATCTCTATCGCGGCATTGCCCAGACCAACGGCAAGGCGGCGATTCAGGGCGGTGTTGATTATGCGCACACCAGCGGTTTCTATTTCGGCGCCTGGAGCTCGAATATTTCCTGGCTGAGCGATGTCGGCCCCGGCATCAGCGCACCGATCGAACTCGACATCTATGGCGGCTACAAGAACAGCTTTGCCGGTGGTGACTGGAATTATGATTTCGGCGTATTGACCTACAACTACCCGGGCGCCTATCCGGCCAGCTTCGTCAAGCCTGATACCACGGAAATTTACGCGCTCATCGGCTGGAAGTGGCTGAGCTTCAAGTATTCCGATGCCGTCTCCAGCCATATCTTCGGGTTTACTTCGGCGACGGGCGGGAATACGCGCGGCAGCGGTTATGCCGATCTTTCCGCCAGCTACGATCTTGGTGGCGGATGGGGCGTCAACGCGCATACCGGTCATCAGTCGATCAAGGGCTTCGGCGCGGCCTCCTATAGCGACTGGAAGCTTGGTGTTACGAGGGATGTCGGCGTGGGTACGGTCGGACTTTACTACTCGGGTAGCAATGCCAAGGGTGGTGTCGGCGATCCATATCGCAATGCATTCAACCGGGATCTTGGCGATGGGCGCACTGTAATTTCCTTCTCAAAAAACCTGTAAATATTTTTGCATAAAATGAAAGGAACCAACATGAAACTGGTTACTGCCATCATCAAGCCATTCAAGCTCGACGAAGTGCGCGAAGCCCTCTCGGCCATCGGTGTACAGGGCATCACGGTCACGGAAGTCAAGGGATTCGGACGGCAGAAGGGACATACCGAGCTGTATCGCGGCGCGGAATATGTCGTTGATTTTTTGCCCAAGGTCAAGGTCGAGGCCGCTGTGAAAAATACGCTGCTCGAACAGGTGATCGAAACCATCGAGAAAGCTGCCAGCACCGGAAAAATCGGTGATGGAAAGATTTTCGTTTTCGATCTTGAGCAGGTTGTGCGCATTCGTACCGGCGAAACCGGTGAGGATGCCATTTAAGGGGAACATGATGAAAAAACTCATTCTGCTATTAATGGCCATACTTTTTGCATGGTCGTCTATCGGTGCCGCCTATGCCGATGACAAATCAGCTGCTCCAGCAACCCTCGCCGTTACAGCGGTTGCCGTTTCTCAGGCTGTTGCGCCGGCACCGGCGGCCAACAAGGGTGACACAGCATGGATGATCGTCGCCACGGCATTTGTCATTCTCATGTCGATCCCCGGTCTGGCCTTGTTTTATGGCGGCCTGGTGCGCAGCAAGAACATGCTGTCGGTGCTGATGCAGGTGTTCGTAATCTTCTCGCTGATCAGCGTGTTGTGGGCTGTCTATGGCTACAGCATTGCCTTCAATGAGGGCAATGCTTTCTTCGGTAATTTTGACAAGCTGATGCTCAAGGGCATCACCCCGGATTCGCTGGCGGCGACCTTCAGTAAGGGTGTGATGATTCCAGAGTTCATCTACGTTGCTTTCCAGGGCGCCTTCGCGGCGATTACCGTGGGGCTGGTGATTGGCTCTTTTGCCGAGCGCGTCAAGTTCTCTGCCTTGCTGGCGTTTGCGGTGCTGTGGTTCACCTTCAGCTATCTGCCGATCGCCCACATGGTCTGGTTCTGGACCGGGCCGGACGCCATCAAGGATGCGGCTACGCTGGTGAGCGAAACGTCCAAGGCGGGCTTTCTGTTTCAAAAGAGTGCAATAGATTTTGCCGGCGGCACCGTGGTGCATATCAATGCTGCCGTAGCTGCACTGGTTGGCGCCTTCGTCATCGGCAAGCGCGTCGGTTACGGCAAGGACTCGATGGCGCCGCACAGCCTGACAATGACCATGATCGGCGCTTCGCTGCTGTGGTTTGGCTGGTTCGGCTTCAACGCCGGATCGGCGCTGGAAGCCAATGGAACTGCGGCGCTTGCCTTCGTCAATACATGGCTGGCGACAGCGGCAGCAGCGTTGTCCTGGATGCTGATGGAGTGGCTGCTGAAGGGCAAGCCATCGATGCTTGGCGCAGCTTCAGGCGCGGTGGCCGGGTTGGTGGCGATTACTCCAGCGTGTGGTTACGTCGGTGTTGGCGGCGCTTTGGCCATCGGTCTTCTGGCAGGTGTGATTTGCCTGTGGGGCGTGAATGGTCTGAAGCGTACGCTGGGTGTCGATGATTCTCTCGACGTGTTCGGCGTACATGGTGTCGGTGGCATCCTTGGTTCCATCCTCACTGGCGTGTTCTGTTCCCCAAGTCTTGGCGGTACCGGCGTATTTGACTATGTCGCCAACAAAGTCTCTGAAGATTATTCGATTATCGATCAGGTGACTGCCCAGGTGACTGCGGTGGGGGTAACCATTGCATGGTCGGGGGTGGTCGCCTACATCTGCTACAAGCTGGTCGACATGTTCATTGGTCTGCGTGTTTCGGAAGATGAGGAGCGCGAAGGCCTCGACATCTCTTCGCACGGCGAGTCGGCATATCACTACAATTAAATCGAAATCATAATTTCTCCTGGCTGGATCTTTGGGCGCCCTTTGTGGCGCCCATTTTTTGGCTGGAGCGGGCTGTGGTTCATTTGAATCGTCAGTGGTGAAACGCATGTCTTGCGAGATGCGCCAGTTGCTTCATAATGCAAAAATGCGCATTCGCCGATCAATCGACGATTGACGACCGACTTGCATACTGATGAAGTTGCAGGCGAAAGCAGGGGGCGGCAATGGGCAAACAACGCAGGGCGGACGACGGGGACACTGGCGGCAGCGCGAAGAAAGAGGCGACGCAACAGCAGTCTCTGACATCGGCGCCGGACAAGGGCGTACGCGAGGCGAGCCTGAAGCGGAGCACCGATCTTCTTGATCTTGCACCGGTGGCGTACTTTATCTTCGGACGCGACGGCACAATACTCCAGAGCAATCTTCGTGGCGCCAGCCTGCTGGGTTGTCCGACAGCGCGTCTGCAGCGTGAAAAATTCGGCACTTTTGTCAGTACTGAGTCATTGCCGGTTTTTGATGCCTTCTTGCAACGGGTATTTGCCGGTCGAAATGAAAACACCTGCGAGATGACTCTCCTGCCTACGCATCAGCGCCCGCAACTGGCCGTACAAATCGAAGCTGCCATCGATGCAACAGGACAAACGTGCAGCGCGGTAATCCTTGATATCACCGAACGCAAGCGTATGGAGGCGACGCTGCGGCAAAGTGAGGAGCGCTGGAAATTTGCTCTGGAAGGTACCGGCGATGGCGTGTGGGACTGGAATGTACGGACTGGAGAACTCGCCTATTCAACACGCTGGAAGGAGATGCTTGGTCATACGGATGAAGAGATTCCCGATCTGCCTGAAGAATGGTTCAAGCGCGTTCACCCGGACGACCTGCCGATCGCCGGGGCAAACCAGAAAAACCTGCTGGACGGGAAAACGACTACCACATCCATTGAGTTGCGCATGCGCTGCAAGGACGGCAGCTGGAAATGGATTCTCGCGCGCGGCATGGTTGTCAGTCGTGACGCCAGCGGTAAACCATTGCGCATTGTCGGTACCAACAGCGATATCAGCGAACGCAGATTCATGGAGGCGGCGCTACGCCAGAACGAGGAACGCTGGACACTGGCTCTGGAGGCGGCCGGTCTCGGTGTGTGGGACTCCAATCTTCTGACCGGCGAAACAACCTACTCAAAACGCTGGAAGGATATTCTTGGATTCACAGAAAATGAAATTGGCAATACCAGCAGCGAGTGGATGACGCGCATTCATCCCGAGGACATGCCTTCGGTCATCGAATGCTACCAGCAGGTTCTTGACTTGAAGAAACCCAGCGACAGTATTGAATTCCGCATGCTGTGCAAGGATGGCCGCTGGAAATGGATTTATGGTACCGGCATGCTGGTCGGTCGGGACGCCAACGGTAAACCGCTGCGTATTATCGGCACCAATAGCGATATCGATCAGCGCAAGCAGATTGAGGAAAATCTGTGCATGACCATGATTGAGCTTGAAGAAAGGCGTCGCGAGGCACAGTCACTTGCCGAAACAAAGTCACATTTTCTGAATGCCGCCAGCCATGATCTGCGCCAACCCCTATATGCCGCGCAACTTTTTGCTGACGCCATCGATGGCGAGGAACTCACCCCGCAGCAGCAGGATGCCATGCAAAAGCTGCGTCTCTCGATCAATGCTATCTCCGAACAATTGCAGGCGCTGCTGGATGTTTCCCGGCTGGACATGGGCAACATCCAGCCGCAGCTCCGGGAAATTTCTGTCGCGGATATTTTTCATAACCTCGAAGTAACTTACGTGCCGATTGCAAAGCGGGCCCATGCTCTCTTGCGTTTTAGCCGGGGACGCGGGCATGTTCATAGCGATCCTGTTCTGCTCACGCGACTGCTCGGTAATCTTGTCGACAACGCCATCAAGTTTTCCCGGCGTGGCGCCATCCTGGTTTGCGTGCGACGTTGTGCGCAGGGAATTTGTATCGAAGTACGCGACAATGGTCCGGGCATTCCGCCGGAGCATCAGCAGCGGATTTTTGACGAGTACTACCAGATCGACAATCTCGCCCGTAATCCGAGCGCCGGGTTTGGTCTCGGTCTGTCTATCGCCCTGCGGATTTCGCGCCTGCTGAATATCGGGTTTGCATTGCGAACGCAGGTGGGACGGGGGTCGGTATTTTCCATCACTTTCCCGGCTGAATTGCCCACATCGGATCAGGCCGGCGAGGGCTGAGTACTTGCAGAAAACTTGCGGCGACGATCAGCGGAAGACGACGGTCTTGTTGCCATGCACCAGGACGCGATCTTCGAGAAAGTAGCGCAGGCCACGCGCCAGCACGGCCTTCTCGATGTCCTTGCCGTAACGCACCATATCCTCGACAGAATCTGAATGGTCGATACGGATTACATCCTGTTCGATGATCGGTCCCTGATCGAGTTCGGCGGTGACGAAGTGGCAAGTTGCCCCGATCAGCTTGACGCCGCGCTGATACGCCTGGTGATAGGGGCGTGCGCCGACAAAACTTGGCAGAAACGAGTGATGAATGTTGATGATGCTTTTTGGATAGGCGGCACAGAGTTGCGGCGGTAGTATCTGCATGAAGCGCGCCAGCACCATGCAGTCGCCGCGCGCTGCAGCGAACAGGCGTATGGTTTCGGCGTAGGCGGCATCCTTGTTATCCGGGCCGATCGGCACATGATGAAATGGAATACCGTGCCATTCGACAAAGCCCTTTAAGGTGTCGTGATTTGAAATAACACAGGGAATCTCAATGTCGAGTTCCTTCGATTGCCAGCGCGCCAGCAAGTCGTAGAGGCAGTGCTCCTGCTTTGAGACGAGGATGACGACGCGTTTTTTCTGTGCGCTATCCGTGAGCGACCAATCCATTTCCAGTTCTGCTGCCAGTGGCGCAAAGCGTGTGCGAAATTCGGCGATATCGAATGGCAGCGAGGCGGCCTTGATCTCAATACGCATGAAATAGCGCGGCGCATGCTCGAGTTCGGCGTTGTCGGCATGGTAACTTGACTCGAGAATCCAGCCACGGTGCTCGGCGATGAAACCGGAGACGCGGGCAATGATGCCAACGCGGTCTGGGCAGGAAGCGGTGAGCGTGTAGAAGCGTTCGCGGTGCATGGGAGGTTAGTCGAAAGTAGAGAGTCGGGAGTAGAGAAGAGAGTAGATCTAGATTCTCGCGCTGGCCTTGTCGATCTCTGCATCAAGCTCGGCGTAGTCCATGGTCACCGGATATTGTGGGAATTCACGGATGACGTTTTCCGGCGGATGAAACAGAATACCGGCATGCGCTTCACCGAGCATTGCTGTGTCGTTATAGGAATCACCGGCGGCGATCACCTTGAAATTGAGTTCCCTGAAACGTTTTACCGATTCGCGCTTCTGGTCGGGCATGCGCAGGTGGTAGTTGACGAGAAAGCCGTTGGCATCGGCTTCAAGCTTGTGGCAAAAAAGCGTCGGCATGCCAAGTTGGCCCATCAGCGGCATGGCAAATTCATAAAATGTATCGGACAGGATAATCACCTGGAAGCGCGTGCGCAGGTCGTCGAGAAAGTCTTTTGCGCCGGCCATCGGGCCCATTTCGGCAATCACCTTCTGGATGTCCGGCAGGCCGAGCTTGTGCTGTGCCAGCAGGGCCAGCCGAAATTTCATCAGCTTGTCGTAATCGGGTTCGTCGCGCGTGGTACGGCGCAGTTCCGGAATGCCGGTGCGATTGGCGAACTCGATCCATATTTCAGGAACGAGAACACCCTCAAGGTCGAGGCAAACGAGTTGCACGAAGAGCTCCCAATACTTTGAAAGTAGGGATTCTACCCGTGGATTGACGCGGCGGATTGTCTTGTGACAGACGCTGGCGCACGCATTACAATATCGGCATGGCTGAAGTCGCTCACTCCGTTTGCCTGACCCATAATTTTCTGATCGCCATGCCCGCCATGTCCGATCCGAATTTCTCCCGCTCGTTGACCTATATCTGTGAGCACAACGAGCAAGGTGCTCTCGGCATTATCATCAATCGGCCGATGAACATGGACCTTGCCACACTTTTCGGACGTATCAACATTTCGCTGGAAGCATCGAGCGACGCCACGCTTGGTGCTACACCGGTGTATTACGGCGGGCCAGTGCAAACTGATCGCGGCTTCGTCCTGCATCGCCCGACCGGTCATTGGCAATCGACACTGGCGATCAGGGAAGACATCGGTTTAACCAGCACACGCGACATTCTTCAGGAAATTGGCGCACACGGTACGCCCTCGGAGATTCTGGTAACGCTGGGCTATGCCGGCTGGTCGGCCGGCCAGCTCGAATGGGAACTTTCGCAGAATGCCTGGCTGAATGTCTCTGCCGACCCACAGATCATTTTCGACTTGCCACCCGAGGAGCGACTTGCTGCGGCGATGCATCTGCTTGGTGTGGATTTTGCAAATCTTTCCGATGTGGCAGGTCACGCCTGATATGGCGCGGCACAGAGATTGAAAAGATGAGCGCCGCGCCCCAGCTTGTGCCACAAGCCCGCGCGACGGGTACCGTGCTGGCTTTCGACTTCGGCACCCGGCGCATCGGCGTGGCGATTGGCGAGATACTGCTTGGTCAGGCGCGCGCTTTGACAACGATTGCAAGTGAAGAAAATGCTAAACGCTTCGCCGCGATTGCCGGGCTGATTGCCGAATGGCAGCCCTCACATCTGATCGTCGGTCTGCCAACTTCGCCTGACGGCAGCGAGCACGAGATGACCAGACGTTGTCGACGTTTTTCGCGGCAGATCGAAAGCCGTTTCGGTTTACCCGTGACGCTGGTCGATGAGCGTTTTTCCTCCAGCGAAGCCGAAGTGCGGCTTGCGGAGGAGGGCCTGAACTGGCAATCCCGCAAACAGCGGGTCGATGCTGTTGCCGCGCAGATTATTTTGCAGGATTATTTCGATGCCCAACACCACCTTGCCCCGCATACCTGACGCTGAAGTGCTACTCGACGCACTCGTCGAAGCGCTGCGCGCAGATGCCGGCCCAGGCATGGCGCTGGTCGGCATTCACACCGGCGGAGTCTGGCTGGCCGAACGCCTGCACGCCGCGCTCGGCCTGTCCATACCATTGGGAAGTATTGACGTATCGTTCTACCGCGATGATTACACCAGTCGTGGCCTGCATCGCGGCACACGCACCTCGTCGATTCCTTTCGAGGTTGATGGCGCACATATCGTCATTGTCGATGACGTGCTGTATACCGGCCGCACCGTTCGCGCCGCCATGAATGAGCTGTTCGATTATGGCCGGCCAGGTCGCATTGATCTGGCCGTACTGGCAGATCGGGGCGGGCGTGAGCTACCGATCTTTGCGCGTTACTGCGCTCATGTACTCACCAGACCATTGCCTGCAACGAAAGAATTGGTGCTGATGCGCACAGGCAAAGACGCTCAATCCTCTCTCAGTCTCACGCTCAAGGAAAAATGCGATGCGTAATTTGCAGCTCAACAGCCACGGCGAACTGCAACATCTGCTGACCATCGAAGGTTTGCCGCGCACCATGCTCACGGCGATACTCGACAATGCCGCACCGTTCACAGAAGTTGCCGAACGCGAGGTAAAAAAATTGCCGTTGCTACGCGGCAAGAGCGTGTTCAACCTGTTCTTTGAGAACTCGACACGTACCCGCACTACCTTCGAGATCGCTGCCAAGCGTCTTTCCGCCGACGTCATCAATCTCAACATCAACACCTCCAGCGCCTCAAAGGGCGAGACACTGCTCGACACCATCGATAACCTCGCGGCGATGCAGGCCGATATGTTCGTCGTGCGCCACCAGTCTTCCGGCGCGCCCTTTTTGATCGCCGAACATCTTGCTGCCACAGGCCTTGATCATATCCATGTCGTGAATGCCGGCGACGGTAGCCATGCGCATCCAACGCAGGCACTGCTCGACATGTACACCATCCGTCATTACAAGCGCGATTTCACGCAACTGACGGTGGCAGTCATCGGCGATATCCTGCATTCGCGGGTAGCACGCTCACAGATCCATGCACTGACCACGCTTGGCGTCCCGGAAGTGCGTGTGATCGCGCCGAAGACGCTGCTACCGGCCAGCGTAGAGCGGCTCGGCGTGCGTGTGTTCCACGACATGCACGAAGGTCTGCGCGGCGTCGATGTGGTGATGATGCTGCGCCTGCAGAATGAGCGCATGAACGGCGCGCTGTTGCCGAGTCCGCAGGAATTTTTCAAATCCTACGGCCTGACGCCGGAGAAGCTGGCGCAGGCTAAACCAGATGCTATCGTCATGCATCCTGGGCCGATGAATCGTGGCGTCGAGATCGATTCGGCAGTTGCCGACGGCACGCACTCGGTGATTTTGCCCCAAGTGACCTTTGGTATCGCCGTGCGTATGGCGGTAATGAGCATGTTGGCCGGAGCCTGACCCCATGAAAATTCATATCCAGAACGGCCGCGTCATTGATCCAGCCAACGGCATCGACCGGAAGATGGATCTGTTTGTCGCCGAAGGGTGCATCGCCGGTATTGACAAGGTGCCAAAGGGCTTTGAGGCCGATGGCATCGTCGATGCGAGTGGCTGCGTTGTGTGTCCCGGCCTTGTCGATCTGTCAGCGCGACTGCGCGAGCCCGGCTACGAATACCGGGCGACGCTCGAATCGGAAATGGCGGCCGCTGCTGCCGGTGGCGTTACGAGCCTGGCCTGCCCGCCCGATACCGATCCGCCACTCGACGAGCCGGGCCTCGTCGAAATGCTCAAGCATCGCGCGCGCCTGCCGGAATTTGCTCACGTCTATCCGGTCGGTGCGCTGACTGTCAGACTTGCCGGCGAACGTCTTACCGAAATGGCCGAGCTTGCCGAGGCCGGCTGTCGGGCATTCGGCCAAGCCAATGTCGCCATCGTCGATACCCAGGTATTGCTGCGCGCGATGCAATATGCTGCCACATTCGATTTCCCTGTCTGGTTGCAGGCACAGGATCCGTTTCTTGCCAGAAATGGCGTTGCCCATGATGGTGAGGTCGCGACGCGGCTCGGTCTCACCGGAATTCCTGTATCGGCGGAGACCATTGCTCTGGCAACGATTTTGCAACTGGCGCGCGAAACCGGTGGACGCGTGCATCTGACGCGGATTTCCAGTGCCGCCGGAATTGAAATGATCGCCGCCGCACGACGTTCGGGCATCCCGGCGACGTGTGATGTGGCAGTCCATCATCTACATCTTTGCGATCATGACATCGGCAACTTCAGTCCGCATGCCCGCCTCGACCCTCCATTACGAGCGCAGAGCGACCGCACAGCACTGCGACGCGGCCTGGCTGATGGAACGATCAATGCGGTGTGCTCCGACCACACGCCGGTCGACGACGATGCCAAGCAAAGGCCTTTCGCTGAAGCCGAGCCGGGCGCCACCGCTCTCGAACTGCTGCTGCCGCTGACCTTGAAATGGGCTGCGGAAATGAAGCTGCCGCTATTGAAAGCGCTGGCTCGCGTTACCTGTGATCCAGCGGCGATTCTTGGCATTGAGGCCGGCACTCTCTCGGTTGGTGCACCTGCGGATATCTGCGTTTTCGATCCCAAGGACCATTTTCGTGTCAGCCGCCAAACGTTGCACAGCCAAGGTAAGAACACCCCGTTTCTTGGCCTCGAACTTCCTGGCCGCGTGCGCTACACGCTGATAGACGGCCACCTGGCTTATTCGACGGCGTTCGTCTGAAGCGGTGGCAGTATGCTTTCGGGGAACAGCCGCTGTGCGACGATTGTCGCTGCTATGTCATGTATTCGCACCCGCTTGCTGCGCGCGCTGGTGCCACTGAGGAGTTCGATGCGGCTTTTCGTTATATCGAGCTTTTCAGCGAGGAATTCGATCAGAGATGCATTGGCTTTGCCATCCACCGGCGGTGCAGCGAGGCGGATTTTCAAGGCATCCCCATGCAGGCCGCAAATTTCGGTTTTCCTGGCACCTGGCTGGATGTGCAGCGTTAGCACCACCGCAGTGCCGTCGCCGTGCAGCCAACTCATCGAAATGCGGATATCTGTAGCGAGGCAAGCATGCCCAGCAGGAGTTGCAGGATCAGCAACAGTACCAGCGGTGACAGATCGACATTGCCGATCGGCGGAATTACTCTTTGTAGCGGACGCAGGAAGGGGTGGGCGAGGGCATTGAAGAGTGGCGCCAGCGGCGCGAAAGGATTGACCCAGGAAAATAGTGCGCCGACAATCACCACGCCAATCAGCAGATAGATGCCGGTGCGTAGCACCCCGATCAGCGCCAGCAGCAGGATGGTCCCGATCGCCAACAGGTCTGGAATACCCCACAGTGCATGGAGAATGCACTGGAAAATGATTTGTGTCAGCCAGGCCAGCAACAGACCTGCCAGATCCAGTCCGTATGCGCTTGGAATGAAGCGACGTGTCGGCCGGATTGCCCAGTCCGTTACCGCAAGAACGAACTCACCGAGCGGGTTACGGAAGGGGGCGCGCGACCATTGCATGAGCACTCGCGCCAGCAGTGCCATGGTGAAAAAGCTCGCGACCCAGTCGAGGACCTGAAGAATTGACTGGAGCAGCATGAATCAGTTTTTGCCCATTTCTTCGCCCAAGGTGCGGCTGCGTTCTGCGGCGGCCTGCACGCCACGAAGGATTGCCGCGGCGATATTGTCGGCATCAAACGAGGCGAGCGCCGCTGCTGTGGTGCCGCCCTTCGAGGTTACGCGCTGGCGCAGCACTGCTACGTCTTCCTCGCTTTGTTCTGCCAGGCGCGCTGCACCGGTGAAGGTTTCGATCGCAAGCTGGCGCGCTGCCGGTGCGTCGATACCAAGGTTCTGTGCCGCGTGTTGTAATGCTTCGATGAAGTAGAAAACATAAGCCGGACCACTGCCGGAAATCGCCGTTATGGTATCCATCTGTGCCTCATCGTCGATCCACAGAGTGCCGCCGACGGCACGCAGAATCTTTTCCGCAGTGTCGCGCCCTTTGAGCCCGACCGCGCTATCGGCATACAGGCCAGTGATGCCGGCACCGATCAGCGCCGGGGTGTTCGGCATGCAGCGCACCAGTTGCCGATAGCCGCCGAGCCAGCGCGAGATGTCGGACAGCCGCAGGCCGGCGGCGATACTGATGACCAGTTGCGTCTTCAGGCTGCCGGCGAACGCGCCAGTCAGTGGCGCCAGTGCCTCACGGGTTTGCTGTGGCTTGACGGCCAGTATCAGTGCGTCGCAATCCAGAGCGGCTGCATCGATGGTCGTGCTGCAGCGTACGCCGAAAGCCGCGGTGAGTTTCTCGCGATTCTCCTGCAATGGTTCGATCACCTGAATGCCGGTTGCCGAATAGCCCTGCTTGCGCAGACCGCCGATCAGGGCATTGGCCATATTGCCGCCGCCGAGGAATGTGATTTTCATCATAGTGAATAAGTGAAGGGGAAGTCCGATACGATGGATCACTTTTTCCGATGCGGCGACCGGTGTTCAGAAGTGCCGGTTTCATGCGCTGCATCAGGAATACGTAGTCAGTTTCACATGATGGTCAATTTCTTTATCCACATTGCCAGAAAGCGACGATCGCTTTCTGCCGGTTGCCTTGCGTCATGGAAATCGAGAACCAGCTCATTTTCCCTGAAGATGTGAATGGGCGCTTTATCCGTACGAATAATCCATTCCTGATCGTTCATCGTGAGCGTCTCCTCGCCTAGATTGACGCCGTTGAACTGGACACCGATACGTTGAGTGCCAAGCGTGCCGATCTTCAGAACCAGCTTTCCCTGCCACTCATGATCCGGAGCGAGAACGAAGCGTATTGCGGATCGTCTGCCAAGGTTCCAGCGGAAGCTGCTTTCCGGGATGCTCCAGTCGATCCAGCGAACTTCTTCAGAATCGAAATGTACAGATGCTCCGGCATCGATGGCCGAAATCTGCGGCAACAACTTTGTCGGTTTCCATCGATGGACCCATTGTGAGTGCCTGTCGTCAAGTAGCAGCCCGACGATTGTCTGGGTGCTCTCCGCCCATGTCGCCACATAAGGCATATTCTTCGTGTCGGTTACGGACTGGGTTTTGCAGCTATCAAGCCACTGCAGGATTGCCTCCGACAATGCCTCCGATTTCGCCCCTTTGAAATAGGTTGCGTGATCCCCCGCAACTTCCCTGAATACCGGAATATCGCGAGCGATGATCGACAATCCATGCAAGGCACCTTCGATCAATGGCAGGCCGAATCCCTCTCCTTCGCTGGCGGCAATCAGGCAATTGCTGGCGGCATATGCCTGGGTAAGGTATTCGTCGGTAATCCCTTTAAGCCAGAACAGCTTCTGGTTCAGTTGCGGGTGTCCAGCCAGTTTTTCAGAGAGCTCATGGACATTCCAGCCCTGCTTGCCGACGATCACCAGATTGACGTCATGCTTGCTGCTCCATAGCCTTTCAAATGCGGCAATTGTTTGCGCATATCCCTTGCGCGGCTCCACTGTGCCGACCATCAGGAATGTCGGTTTGTCTTTTAATGTTTTAAGTACTGCACTTGCATCTACAGGCAAGCCCTTGGTGGGGAACGACGCATCAATATCCGCCGCGATATGCGCCCAGCCGATATTGAAAGGCCGCTGCCGTTGCGGGCCATGGAGATCGATCCATTCCTGCAAGCTGTCTGCGACCGCTTTGGATATACAAATGGCACCATCGCTCTCCGTGACCACTTGCAGCCATCGATGATGATCCTTGTCCATTCCTTTCGGAAAGTATTGCGGCATCATGATCGGAAGAATGTCATAAACCATGAATTGAATCTGGATACCCTTGTTACGCAACCGATTCAGCAGGTATCGATTTGCCAACGCTACGTTGCAGTTCCAGTCCAGTACAAAAAATACATCGCCGGGGTTGAATTCGGCAGGATCGTCAGCCAATCCGATCGCCGGGACATCCAGAAAGCCGAGAGAATACTTTCGGGCATACCAGTAGCCACCTTCATTTCTGCCGTAGACGGGCTCCACCCGGAAACCGGCAGGTGGATTTTCCAGCAGCTCGCGCAATACCCCTCGCGTTACGCGCTGAATACCGGTTTTTAGGTCTTCATTGACGATCGTCGAGATATCGACCAGAAGTTGCCGGATAATCGGGCGCGCCGGTATCGAAGAGACAATGGATCGGGCAAGAGAGGCATATTCCTCGTTATGTTTCGGATAGGGTTCGACCCTGGCCAGCACAGTCGCCAGGCCAGCCGGGCCAATGTTTGCCTTCAGATAATTCGCTTCAATGGTCTGTGCGTATTGATCGGCGCATGCCCGTGGCGAGTGTTGGGTCAGAACGATGTCCCGGGCTCTGCCACCCAGCTTCTTGCGTAGGGCAGGTTGTGCCCAGAGTTTCTCAAGAGCTTCGATCAGTTCTTTATCACTGAACTCGTCCGGGAGTTTCCAGACCCCGTCTTCCGGAAGGCTGGCCATGCTGCCATTGGCGTTAACGATTGTCGGCGAGCCATAGTTCATGCAATCCAGAACTGCAGCCGAGGTTTCTCCACGCGAAAGTGATCGCAATTGCACTGAAACATCCGTCGCGGCCAGATAGTGCCGGAACGTGGCCATGTCCACCCATCCTGTGATGCGAATCCTGTCGGGTGCGTTGCAACTTTCGATGGTTTCTACGATTTTCAGGCCATATTCGTCACCGTGCTGTTCACCGACAAAAATCAGCACGGCTTTTTTGTCACCAGCCAGTTTTGATGACAGCCAGGCATCAAGCAGCCTGTGATTCAATTTGGAAGAACCCATTGCCCCAAAACTGCAAACGACAAAATCTCCGTCTTCCAGATCCAGGATTTCCCGTGCCTTTTTTCGCTCGGAATCGAAAGCTGGCACCTTCAGGAGAGGAATGACGGACCAGTTTTCGTTCGCAGAATCCCCATACCACTTCT
>Ga0073899_10000401_pt1 | contig 40004 bp, 29 predicted proteins | sample KloWWTmetaKNB5Ph_FD_88975 | JGI IMG/M metagenome (GOLD analysis project Ga0073899, IMG submission 88975) | Active sludge microbial communities from Klosterneuburg, Austria, studying microevolution and ecology of nitrifiers - Klosterneuburg... | ecosystem: Engineered > WWTP > Aerobic digester >... | reverse complement strand
GGCGTCGTCATGGTCACCGCGCGCGGCACCGACGCCGACCTGGTGGTCGGCTTCGACGCGGGCGCCGACGACTACGTGGTCAAGCCGTTCGCGCCGAGCGTGCTGGTGGCGCGGCTGGCGGCGCTGGCCCGTCGGCTCGGCGGCCGCGGCGCGACGGTGGCCCGCTGGCAGGCGATCGCCGTCGACGCCGCCGCGCACCGCGCGGTGGTCGGGGACGTGACGCTCGCGCTGACGCCGACCGAGTTCGCCCTGCTGGTGCAGTTCGTCCGGCAGCCCGGCGTGGTGCTGTCGCGGCGGCAGCTGCTGCAGGACGTGTTCGGCACCAGCAACGACGGCTACGCGCGCAACGTCGACTGCCACGTCACCCGGCTGCGCCGCAAGCTCGAGGCCGCCGGCCTGACCCCAGCGCCGATCCGCGCGGTGCACGGCGCCGGCTATCGGCTGAGCGAGGCGTGACCGCGCCGCGCGGGGGGCGATGGTCGCTGCCGGTGAAGGTCACGCTGCTGGCGGCGCTGGTCCAGCTGGCGGTCGGGCTGGCGATCGCGGCGCTCACCGGGGTCGGCGACGACGGCCGCGTGGTCGCCGCGCTGGCGGCGATCCTCGCGGTGCCGGTGGCCGTCGTCTACGCCATCACCCGGTTCCTGGTCGGGCGGCTGACCGCGCCGGTGATCGCCGCGTACCAGCGGCTGGCGGCGGGCGACTTCTCGGCGGAGCTGCCGTCGGCCACCGCCGGCCGCGACTTCCTCGGGCTGCGCGAGGGCTTCCGCGCGATGGCCGAGGCGCTCGAGCGCACGCTGGCCGAGGTGCGCGGCGCCGATCGCGAGCGCCGGCGCCTGTTCGCCGATCTCGCCCACGAGCTGGCCACGCCGACGACGACGCTGATGGGCATCGCGGCGGCGGTGCAGAGCGGCGCCGGCGATCAGGCGCGGCTGCTGGCGCTGCTCGATCGCGAGTGCGCGCGCCTCGAGCGGCTGATCGGCGACGTGCGCGAGCTGGCGACCCTGGAGGATCCGGCGCTGCGCCTGGAGTTCGAGGCGTGCGACGTGGGCGCGCTGGTGACGGCGGCGGTCGACGGCCTGCGGGTGGGCGGGCCCGCGCTGGCGGCGGTCCGGGTGACCGCGCCGGCGCTGACCGCCGAGGTCGACCCGGCGCGCGTCGAGCAGATCGTCGCCAACCTGGTGACCAACGCGGCGCGCCACGCGGGCGGCGCCGCCGTCGAGGTCGCGGCGCGGCGCGACGGCGATCACCTGACGCTGACGGTCGACGACGCCGGCCCCGGCGTGCCCGAGGACCGCCTGGCCGAGCTGGGGCGGCGGCTGCTGCGCGTCGAGCGCGCCCGCGATCGGGCCAGCGGTGGCCACGGCCTGGGGCTGTCGATCGTCCGCGCGATCGTCGCGCGCCACGGCGGCGTGATCAGCTTCGCGCGCAGCCGCCTGGGTGGGCTCGGGGTGGTGGTGCGGCTGCCGCTGGTCGCGGCGACGCGCGGCCCGCCGCCGGCCGCGCCGGGGTGATCACCACCAGCGGCGCTCGAGGCAGCAGTAGTAGCCGGCCTTGGTGTCGGTGACGGTGCCGACCGAGTCGAAGTCGTCGCTGGGGCCGGTGGTGTTGGTGACGTAGGCGGTGTTGTCGCCCATGCGGTCGGCCAGCCAGAACGCGTTCTGCAGCCCGAACGCCGGCGCGAGCCCGCGCACCTGGATGATCTGCTGGTACGAGCACAGCTGCGCGGCGGCGTCGGTCAGGCAGCTGCGCGATGCGGCGTTCCAGTCGGCGGCGCCGAACAACGCCCGCAGGCAGATCACGGTGCTGACGCCGTTGGCGGTGCGGCTGAACGCGGCGTAGCTGCTCGGGCAGGACGTGACGCCGTGGCCGTGATCCGAGCGCGCGGCGGTGGCGGCGCCGCCGGTGCCGGCGAACGCGACCGCCAGGGTGGCGTCGCCGCTGGTCGTCCCGCCGGTGAGCCCGGCGCCGGCGGTGACGCTGGCGATGTCGCCGACCTCGGCGGCGCATTGCACGTTGCCGGACGCGAGGTCGGCGGTCTCGAACTGCCCCGCCGGGCAGGCCAGCGTGGTCCCGACCGGCATGTACGTGCCGGCGTGGGCGTGATCGCTGCGGGCGGCGGTGGCGCCGACGCCCGAGCCGGCGAACGCGACGCTGAACACCGTGCCGGCCTGGGTGAGGCCGGGCCCCGCCGAGTACGACGCGCCGCCGGTGTCGGGCGCGCAGGTGACCGAGCCGGTCGTGGGGTTGATGCTCGCGACCTTGTCGGTGCCGGCGCACGCGAGCGCGGTGCCGAGCGGCAGGTACTGGCCGGCGTGGGCGTGGCTGGCCGCGGCGAAGGCGGTGGCGGGCTGACCGCCGAGCAGCTCGCTGTCCTCGGCCACGCCGGCGCGGATCGCGTAGGCGGCGCTGGTCACCGCCAGCCGGGGGGCCAGCACGGTGCTGTCGACCTGCAGCTCGACCCACAGCGGGCCGCCGTCGATGATCGCGTCGGTGAGCGGCGTCTGCGCGCCGAGCGTGAGGTAGACGAGGCCGTCGGTCGCGGCGACGTTCTGGTTCTCGGTCCACACCGCGGCGCCGCCGCTGGCGGCGGTGTGCAGGCGGACGGTGACGACGTGGTTGCCGGTGATCGGCGCGCCGGCGTCGACGACGCGGGCGGTGAGGCCGAGCTGCTCGGGGACCGCGGCGGCGGGCGCGGCGAGCGCGGCGAGGGTGACGAGGGGGAGGAGGATGGATCGGACGCGGATCATGATGAGCTCCTGCGGGTGGCGGTCGCGTCAGCGCGCGATCGGGGTGGCGGTGGTGGCGGTCAGGGTGCCGCCGGTGGTCGGGTGTTGCGCGATGGGCACGCCGAGCTGGACGTCGGCGGTCAGCGTGCCGCCGCTGATGCGGCCGCCGCCGCCGAGCTCGACGCGGGTGGGGCCGACGGCGGGCGCGTCGATCGCGGCGTCGACGCCGGCGTCGATCGCGGGGGCCGGGTCGCTGCACGCCGCCGCCAGCGACAGCGCGATGCCGAGGAACAAGGAACGAATGGGCATGGTCACCTCTCGCACCTCCGTAACCGCCGCACGCCTCGCGGGTTGTTGCGATGTTGTTGTGTTGGGCCGACGCCGCGCACACCGCACGCCCCGCGCGTACGCCGGCTCACCGAACCGACGTGGCGGTCGCCGCGCCGGCGCCGCGCCGCCGCGATCAGCGCTCGACGCCGCGCCGCGGATCGCGCGTCACCGCGTGAGCTTGCGGTACTCGTTGATGTGGCGGATCGCCGAGCGCGAGTCGCCGCTCTGATCGAACAGCGTGGCGAGGTTGTAGTGGGCCTCGGCCAGCGCCGGATCCAGCTCGAGCGCGCGGGTGTAGTAGACGATCGCGTCGGCCTCGCGGCCGTCGTCCTGGGCGACGACGCCGAGGTTGTACAGCGCGGTGGCGTCGGTGGGATCGAGCGCCAGCGCGTGGCCGAAGCACTCGGCGGCGGCGGCCGACGCGCCGGCTTCGGCGTGCAGCCGGCCGAGGTTGATCCACGCCTCGATGTGATCGGGGCGCAGCCGCAGCGCGCGGCGGTAGGCGTCGATCGCCGCGGCGCCGTCCTGCTCCTCGAGCGCGATCGCCCGATCGAACCAGTCGTCGCCGGTCAGCGCCGGCGCCGGCTCGGGCACCTCGAGCGGGCGGGTCGGCAGCGCGTGCAGCTCGCCGCTGGGGAGCGGGGCCGGCAGCGCGGCGAACGGCAGCGACAGCTGGCCGACCAGCGGCGCCGCCTCGCCGCGGATCGCGACGTGGCCGTCGCGCACCTCGAGCGGCAGCTCGGCGATCGAGGCGCCGTCACCGAGGCGGCGGCGCAGCGCGACCAGCTCGCGGCGCACCCGGGCCAGCGGGACCCCGCCGGTGATCAGGCCCTTGATCGTGCGCAGCGCGGCGAGGTCGCGGAACGACAGCTTGAGCGGCAGCTCGCTGCCGGCGATCACCCCGGCCCGCGCCAGCCCGCGCACCGTCGACTCGGGCAGCCCGAGCAGCGAGGCGGCGTGACGCGGGGAGTAGCTCGACCACACGCGGCGATGATTTGCGCACGTGATCGGCGGTGTCAAGGAATGGCGGGGGCCGGGAGCGCGTCGGCCCAGGCGGCGATCGCCTCGGCGGCGGTGGCGATCGGATCGGCGGTGCGCGGGCGGTCGGGCGCGGGCCGGCGCGGCACCTCGAGGCCGTGGTCGCCGTCGTGGATCGGACAGCGGGTCGCGCGCGGGCCCAGCGCCGCGAGCAGCGCGTCGAGCAGCGCCGGCTCCGCGAGGGCGTCGCGGGTGCCGGACACGAACAGCATCGGCAGGGCGACGCCCGCGAGGTGCGCGCCGCGGGTCGACGCCGGCGCGCCGGCCGGGTGCAGCGGGAAGCCGAGGAACGCCAGCCCGGCCAGCCCCGGGATCGGCGCGGCGGCGTGGGCCTCCGACGTCATCCGGCCGCCCATCGACTTGCCGCCGGCGATCAGCCGCAGGCCCGGGGCCAGGGTGGCGGCGTGCAGGCAGGCGGCGCGCGCCAGCGGCCGCACCACCGCGGGGCGATCGGCCAGGCGCTTGCCGGCGGTCATGGCCGGCATCTCCCAGCGCAAGGTCGTCACGCCGCGCGCGGCCAGCGCGGCGGCGATCGCGATCATGAACGGGTGGTGCATGCCGGCGCCGGCGCCGTGGCCGAGCGCGTAGATCGTGTGCGCGCCGGGCGCGGTCCACAGCCGGCCGGCGATGGCGCGATCGCCGGCGGGGATGTCGACCGGGGTGGCGAGGTCAGGGAGCGCGGGCGGGGCCGCCATGCGCGCACGTTACTGCGTCAGGGCCTGGGAACGGGGAAGGCGGTCGATGATCGCGGTCGAGGCGCCCCGATGGCAAGGCGCCGGCGAGGACCGGAACCGAGCGTCCTCGTTGGACGTGACGTGAGGACCGGAGCCGGCAACGCCGCCAGTGGGGATGGATCGGCCGCGAGAACGATCGACTTCCCCATTCCCAGGCCCTTACGATGGCGCGGGTGAACCCGCGCACCCTGCCGGTGCTGGTGGCGCTCGGCGCCTGCCACGCGTCGATCGCCTACCAGGACACCCGCACCGGCGAGACCCGCGTCGAGCGCACCGCCGCGCCGCCCCGGGCGCTGCCGCCGACCGCCCGGCTCGACGAGCGCGGCCGGCTGCGGTTCGTCGCGCCGTTGGCGTGCGCCACCGAGACCGTCACCGACATGGCCACCTTCGACGTGGTCAAGGTGTCGCCCAACCCGGCGACGCTGGTGGTCGGCGTGATCGCCACCGGGCTGGGCTTCGTCGGCGCGGCCACCGGGATGCTGTCGGACGACGGCGCCAGCTCGCCCTTGACCTACGTCGGCGCCGGCGCGATCGGGCTCGGCGTGCCGCTGGTGATCGGGCCGCTGGTCGGCAACCGCGTCGAACGCAACCCGGTGGGCGTGCAGGCGGTGCGCCGCCCCGGCGCGTCGCAGCCGTGCGGCGAGCAGCCGGTGGTGGCCGAGCGGGCGACGCTCCTGTGGAGCGGGCTGCACGTCGAGGGCGCGGTCGGCGCCGACGGCGGGTTCGCGGTGTCGCCGTTCGACTTCGTCGACGCCCTCGAGCCGCGGCTGCCGGCGCTCGATCTGGCGATCGATCTGCTGGTGGCCGGCGTGGCGGTGCGGATCGACACGGTGATCGATCCCGGGGCGCTGGCGGCGGCCCGGGCCGGCTTCTTCGCCGAGCGCGGGCTCGACGCGACGGTGCCGCCCCTGGCGGCGCTGGAGAAGCTCGCGCAGTACGAGGCCGGGCCGCTGGCGGCCAGCCTGACCGCCGGCAACCGGCTGCGGGTGTCCCTGGCGATCGACAACGTCGGCCCGGGGCGCGGCTACGGCGTGCGGGTGGTGCTGGCGTCGTCGAGCATGGAGCTCGACGGCCGGGTGCTGTACCTGGGCAGCCTGGCCGCTGGCGGCCGCGCCACGCTGGCCGCCGACGTCGCGCTGTCCGACGAGGCGATCCGCGCGGTCGCGACGCCCGGCTTCACGCTGGCCGCGCTGATCCGCGACGGCCACGATCTGGCGCCGCCCACGCCCGTGCGCTTGCGCGGCGTGGTGCTACGAACCGGTCCGTGACCCGACCGCGCGTGGCGATCATCGGTGCCGGCGTCGCCGGCCTGGGGGCGGCGCGCGCGCTGGCCGGCCGCGCCGACGTGACGCTGTTCGAGGCCGCGCCCGAGCTCGGCGGCCACGTCCACACCGCGGTGGTCGACGGCACGCCGGTCGACCTCGGCTTCATCGTGTTCTCGCGGCCCAGCTACCCGCGCTTCACCGCGCTGCTCGATCAGCTCGGCGTGCGGTCGCGCGCGACGCCGATGGCATTCTCGGTGGCGGTCGACGACGGCGACGATCGGCTCGAGTGGTCGAGCGCGTCGCCGCGCGGCTGGTTTGCGCAGCGCCGGCGGCTGGGCTCGCCGCGGCACTGGCGCATGCTGGCCGAGGTGGCGCGGCTCCTGGCGGTGGGCCGGCGCGATCTCGGCAGCGATCGCACGCGGCGGGCGACGCTCGACGCCTGGCTGCACGAGCGCGGCGTCGCCGCCGACGTCCGCGACCGGTTCGTGGTGCCGCTGGCGGCGTCCTTGTGGTCGATGGCGCCCGACCGCTGCGGCGGGTTCCCGGCCGAGACCTTCCTGCGGTTCCTCCACCACCACGGCATGCTGCGGCTGACCCGGCCGCACCCGTGGCGGACCGTGATCGGCGGCAGCGCGACCTACGTGCGGGCGCTGGTCGCGGCCGGCGGGTTCGCGGTGCGCGCGCGCGCCGCCGTGACCGCGATCCACCGCGACGATCGCGGCGCGACGCTGGTGATCGACGGCGCCGAGCACCGCTGCGATCGGGTGGTGCTGGCGACCTCGGCGCCGCGGGCGCTGGCGCTGCTGGCGGCGCCGACCGCCGACGAGCGCCGCCTGCTCGGCCCGCTGGTGACGTCCGAAAACCGGACGGTGCTGCACGGCGACGTCGGGGTCATGCCGCGGGCCAAGGACGCGTGGGCGTCGTGGAACTACGTCGCCGGCGCGGGGCCGGCGCGGATCACCTACTGGATGAACCGCCTGCAGGGCCTGCCGGCGGCGCCGCCGTACCTGGTGACGCTCAACCCCGACCGGCCGCTGGCGCCGGTCCACCACGCGGTGACGTTCGAGCACCCGCAGTTCGACTTCGCCGCGCTCGACGCCCACGCCGGCCTGCCGCGGCTGCAGGGCGTGGTCCGCACCTACTTCGCCGGGGCCTGGACCGGGTTCGGCTTCCACGAGGACGGCCTGCGCTCGGGGCAGGTGGCGGCGGCGCGGCTGCTGGCCGACGAGGGCGCGTGAACTCGGCGCTGTACCAGGGGCACCTGGTCCACGCGCGCCGCGATCGCTACCAGCGCACGTTCCGCTACCCGATCGTCACCGCGCACCTCGATCTCGACGAGCTGCCGGCGCTGCACCGCGGGCTGCGGCTGTTCGGCCACAACCGGGCCAACCTGTGGTCGCTGCACGATCGCGACTACGACGACGCCGGCCGCGGGCTGGTCGCCGCGTACCACGCGCGGCTGGCCGAGGCCGGGCTGCCGCGCCCGGCGACGGCGCGGCTGGTCACGCAGCTGCGCACCGCCAACTACGTCTTCAACCCGGTCAGCTTCTTCTGCGGCTACGACGCCGATGGGCGGCTGGCGTCGGTGATCGCCGACGTGCGCAACACCTACGGCGGCCGCCACCGCTACCTGCTCGGCCCGGCGCAGCGGGTCGACGCCGGCCCGGCCCGCGCCCGGTTCGTCGTCGAGCGCGCGTTCTTCGTGTCGCCGTTCCTGCACGGCGACGCCCGCTACGCGTTCGAGTTCGCGGCCGGGCCGCCCGACGCGCCGCGGCTGGCGGTGCACATGGACGTCGATCGGCCCGACGGCGAGCGGGTGTTCGTCGCGCACCTGGCCGGGGTCCGGGTGCCGCTGACCGATCGCGCGCTGGCGGCGGCGGCGGTGCGGTTTCCGCTGATGAGCCTGCAGGTGGTGGCGCTGATCTACGGCGAGGCGGTGTGGAACCACCTGCGGCGGGTGCCGTTCCGCCGCCCGGGGCCGGATCATCGGCCGGCGGCGCTGTAACGTCGGCGGCGCTCGTGCATCAAACTCCGGGCATGGCCTCGCTCGCGCGCCGCTCGGTCCACCCCCTGACGTCGCCGGTCCCGCGCGCGCTCGAGCCGCTGGGGCGCCTGGCCCGCCGGGTGGTGCTGGCGCGGCTGGCCAGCGCGGCCGCCGATCGCCGGGTCGAGCTGGTGTTGCCCGACGGCCGGCGGGTCGCGCTGGGCCAGGGCGAGCGCGCCGCGGTGCTGCGGGTCCACGACGATCGCGCCTTCGCCCGGATGCTGTGGCGCGGCGAGCTGGGCGCCGGCGAGGGCTACACCGCCGGCGACTGGGACGCCGACGATCTGCCGGCGGCGCTGGGGTGGTTCCTGCGCGCCACCGGCGCCGGCGGCGTCGAGTCGCCGATGACCTGGCTGGCCCAGCTGCCGACCCGTTGGCGCCACCAGCGCGCCGCCAACGATCGCGCCGGCTCGGCGCGCAACATCTACGCCCACTACGACCTGGGCAACGCGTTCTACCAGACGTTCCTCGACGCGCAGCTGGTGTACTCGTGCGCGCTGTGGCGCGACGGCGCCGCCGACCTGGCCGCCGCGCAGACGGCCAAGCTCGAGCGGCTGTGCGCGCTGGCCGGGATCGGCCCCGGCGATCGCGTGCTGGAGATCGGCTGCGGCTGGGGCGCGCTGGCGCTGCACGCGGCCCGCACCCGCGGCTGCCACGTCACCGCGATCACCGTGTCGCCGGCGCAGCTCGCCTACGCCACCGCCCGCGCCGCGGCCGAGGGGCTGGCCGATCGCGTGACGTTCCGCCTGTGCGACTACCGCGACGTCGACGGGCGCTACGACGCGATCCTGTCGTGCGAGATGCTGGAGGCGGTCGGCTACGAGTACCTGCCGCGCTACTTCGCGACCGTCGGCGAGCGCCTGCGCCCGGGCGGCCGCGCGGCGATCCAGTCGATCACGATGCCCGACGCGCGGTTCGCGGCCTACCGGCGCTCGGTCGACTGGATGCAGACGTACATCTTCCCCGGCTCGCTGATCCCGTCGCTGGGCGCGATCGGCGCGGCGCTCACCGGCACCGGCCTGACGCTGACCGCGGCCGACGACATCGGCCCCGACTACGCGCCGACCCTGGCGGCGTGGCGGGCGCGCTTCGACGCGGCGCTGCCGACGATCACCCGGCTCGGCTTCGACGCCGCGTTCGTGCGCGCGTGGCACCTGTACCTGGCGTTCTCGCAGGCCGCGTTCGCCGAGCGCACGCTGGCCGACCACCAGCTGGTGCTGACCCGGCGGTGAGCCGCCGCCGCGGCGAGTTCGGTACCCGGGGCCGGGCGGCTGCGCTACGATGCGCGCGATGCGGACGCGCTGGCTCGTCGCCGTGATCGCCGCCGCTGGCTGCGGGCGGATCGGCTACGACCCGGCCGCGGTCGACGCCCAGGGCGACAGCGCCGAGGCCGGGCCGCCGCCCGGCGCGCTGATGGCGTGCGACCAGCCGGTGCAGCTGATCGACCTCGGCGACACCGGCGGCGCGGCGGCGTCGACCTTCGCGCTCGACGTGGCCGCGACCACGACCGGCTTCGTCGCCGCGTGGCAGACCGGCGGCAGCCAGACCCACACCAGCGGCCTGGCGCTGGGCGTCGACGCGAGCGGCCCGCACCTGGCCACCACCCAGAGCGACGCGGTGGCCGCGACCAAGGAGGGGCCGATCGCGATCGCCGCGGTCGGCGACCAGGTGCTGCTGGCGGTCGACGACGCCGCCAACGCCGGCGTGAAGTTCTTGCCGCTCGACGCCGCCGGCTACGACCGCGGCCCGTCGACGCGGATCGACGGCCGCCGCGCGTTCGGCTTCGACTACCTGGCGCCCGATCCGGGGCGCGGCCGGTTCGTCGCGATGGTCGGCACCGCGGCCGACTCGCACGCGGTCGCGCTCGATCTCGACGGCAACCTCGTCGCCGGCCCCGACCCGATGTTCACGGCGATGCCCGAGGCGCTGGCGGTGCGGCCGCTGGGCGGCGGCTACGCGGCGATCACCGGCAACGGCAGCAACTGCGACGTGGTGGTGGCCGACGGCGCGCTGACCGCCAACGACGCCACCCGCCAGGCGATCTCGATGACCTGCCACAACGCCAGCCTGGTGGTCGCGCCGGGCGGCGCCTCGGTGGTGGCCGGCTGGAACTGCGAGGACAACCGGGTGTGGGCCACCGGCGGGCCGCCGGGCGCGGCGCTGCCGATGCACCACGAGGTGTTCGGCGACGACGTCGACAACATCTCGTCGACGCCGCGGCTGGGCGCGACCAGCGCCGGCGTCTGGTACGCGTTCCAGGTCGGCGCCGATCGCCTGGGCCGGGCGCTGCTCGGCCCCGACTCGCAGGCGCTGCCGGCGCTGACCCCCGGCGTGGTGGTCACCGCGGCCGGGCTCAAGGCCCACGACGTCGCCACCCACGGCGAGTTCCCGTTCTTGTTCTGGCTGCAGGTCGACGGCGCGACCACGTCGCTGTGGGCGATGCGGATGTGCGTGCCGTGAGCGCCGCGGCGCGCGGGTGACGCCGCGATGACGTTCTGGCTCGGCTACGTCGATCCCGCCGAGCAGGCGACGATGCTGCTCGACCGGGTGCGGGTCGACGCCTACGCGCGCGCGATCGCGGCGACGGTGCGCCCGGGCGACGTGGTGGTCGACCTCGGCACCGGCAGCGGCGTGCTGGCGATGCTGGCGGCGCGGGCCGGCGCGCGCCGGGTCTACGCGGTCGAGCGCACCGGCGCGATCGCGCTGGCGCGTGCGCTGATCGCCCACAACCGCCTGGCCGACGTCGTGGTGCCGGTGCGCGCCGACGTCGAGGGCCTCGACGACCTGCCCGAGGCGCCGCGGGTGATCGTGGCCGAGCTGCTCGGGCACTTCGCGCCGGCCGAGGACGTCCACCGGCTGTACCGGCTGGCCCGGCGCTGGGCCCGCCCCGACGCGGTGACGATCCCCGCCAGCTACCAGCTGGTGTTCGCGGCGGCGCGGCCGGCGGCGCTGGCGCGCGAGCTGGCGGCGGTGGCCGACGTCGCCGGCCTCGATCTGGCGCCGCTGGCCGATCGCCTGCGCCATCGGCCCAGCTACGCGCGGCTGGCGCCCGCCGAGCTGCTCGGGCCCGAGGTGTGCGGCGCCGATCACGACGCCAGCGCGCCGACGCCGACCCGCTTCACCGCCGCGGTGCCGATCGCGAGCGCCGGGCCGGTCACCGCGATCGCCGTGAGCTTCCTCGCCACGCTGGCGCCGGGCGTGACGTTGACCACCGCGGTCGACGCGGCGCCGACCCACTGGCTGCAGACCGTGCTGCCGCTCGAGCCGCCGCTGCCGGCGGCGCCCGGCGACGTGCTCGACGTCGAGGTGATCCCGCGGGCGATCGTCGCCGGCGGCACCTGGGCGTGGACCGTGCGCAACCGCGGCGAGGCGCGCGCGATGGACGCGGTCGACGCGCTGGTCGGCGAGCGCGACGATCTGCTGGCGCAGCTGGGCGTGCGCCGCGGCGGCCCGCTGCCGGTGTCCCCGGCGGTGGCCCGGCTGGCGGTGGCGCTGGGGGCGGCGCCGCCCGACCACCTCGACGTCGAGGCGTTCACCGATCGGCTGTGCGCGGCGTGGCCGGCGCGGTACGCCGATCGCGAGGACGCGCGCCAGCAGGCGCTGCTGCTCCTGCGCGCGCTCGATCGCGTCGGCGAGTGAGCGCCGCGGTCAGCCCGGGGCGCGGTGGACGGTCCAGCGCCGCGCCGCGACCGGGGCCGGCAGCGCCGGCGAGGCGTAGGCGTCGTCCTCGAGCGCCGCGCCCTGATCGCGCAGCCACGCGGCGACGCCGGGGGCCTCGTAGGTGGCCTTGCTCATCGCGATCTGCCAGGCCTCGGCCAGCGCCTGCAGCTTGGCCGCGACGTTCACCGTGCTGCCGAAGTAGTCGATGTTGGCGTTGAGCCGGACCGCGATGCACGGCCCGGTGTTGAGCGAGATCCGCAGCACCGCGACCGAGTCGGCGCAGCCGGGCGGGAAGCGATCGTGGATCGCCTTGCTGCACACCACCGCGTCGAGTGGATCGCCGAACGCGGCCATGACCGCGTCGCCGATGGTCTTGACCACCGCGCCGCGGTGCGCGCGCACCAGCTCGAACAGCACCGCGAAGTGGCGGCGGACCTCGACGAACGCGCCGGGATCGCCGCGGGTGGCGTAGAGGTTGGTCGAGCCGACCATGTCGGTGAACAGGATGGTCTGCTCGCCGATCGCGAGCTGCACGTCGGTGCCGAGGTACTCCTCGCTGAACAGATCGCGGAACTCCTGGAACGACAGCAGCCGGCCCGGCCGCAGCGCGACGTCGGACCAGGCGGCCTCCTCGACGATGAACACCGCGTCGGCGGCGCGATCGTTGGCGAGGCGCAGCCGCGGGGTGGCGGCCACCGCGCGCGCGCCGGCGCCGGCGCTGGCCCGCCACTCGACCGCGGCGGCGCCGTCGGCGCCGACGTCGAGGTAGCCGTAGCGCTCCTCGCCCTCGACCCGGGCCCGGTAGCGGCGCGGCGCCAGCGTCGGCGCCAGCTCGGCGGCCTCGCCGGGCGCCACCACCCGCTGCAGCCGGATGTGATCCTTGCGCGCCGGCTCGGCGCTGCAGAAGTGGCGCTCGGGCACCTCGCGGATCGAGCGGTGGACGCGGAACGTGATCTCGATGGCGTTGTCGCGATCGGTGCCGAAGTCGAGCTGGCAGGTCTCGCAGCGGGCCGCGGTCGGCAGCGCGTCGAGCGCCGGCACGCCCTCGCTGCCGCGGCAGTGCGGGCAGACCACGTCCCACGACAGCGCCAGCAGGCCGGCGCGGGTGGCGTGCAGGAACACCGCCAGCAGGCGCTCCTCGTCGAGGCCCCAGGCTCGCGCGCGCTCGCGCACCTGGATCCGGCCGACCTCGAGATCGTCGGCGGCGGCGACGAAGTCGCACAGCCGATCGACCGCGGCGCGCTCGAGGCCCTTGCCGGCGAGCTCGGCGCGGATGCTGGCGATGCGGGCCAGGGTCGCCGGGGCCAGCGCCGGCGCGGCCACCGGCAACAGCGCCGGCGCCAGCGCGGTGAGCTGGCGATCGAGCTCGGCCATGACCTTGCGGTACGGGCGCTCGAGGCCGCCGAAGCCGAGCTTGAGCGCGAGCCGGCCCAGCGCGCCGCGCGGCACGAAGCCGAAGTACGCGGTGTAGCGGGTGCCGGTGCCGTGAGGATCGACCCGCTGGATCGCGTGCATCGCCCGCGGGTAGCCGCGATCGTAGAGCCGCACGCACTCGAGCCACTCGCCGGCCACCCAGCTCCACGGCGGCTCGAGCCAGCGGTGGGCGCGGCCGCCGCTGGTCGACGCGCCGAACCGCTGGCCGTCGCGCTCCGTGAAGTGCATCTCGGCGGTGCCGAGCGCGCGGTTGAGCCGCGAGGTGTCGGCGGTGGCGCGCCAGACGTCGGCCGGCGCCGCGGCCAGCTCGAACTGCCACAGGAACTCGATCGACGGCGCCGCGCCGTGGCGCGCCGGCCACGGGTGCAGGCGGTGGACGTCGTCGAGCGTCAAGACCGTCATGGGCTACACTGCCGGCCGGAGCACACCATGGCCGTGACGCATTATCGCAGCTGTCCCTTGTGCGAGGCTACCTGTGGCGTCGCGATCGACGTGGAGGGGACGCAGGTGACCGCGGTGCGGGGCGACGCCGCCGATCCGTTCTCGCGCGGCTACCTGTGCCCCAAGGCCACCGCGCTGGCCGACCTGCACCACGATCCCGATCGGCTGAAGCGGCCGCTGGTGCGCGAGGGCGCGAGCTGGCGCGAGGTCGGCTGGGACGAGGCGTTCGACCGCGTGGCCAGCCGGCTCAAGGCGGTGCGCGCGGCCCACGGCCCCGACGCGGTCGCGGTCTACCAGGGCAACCCCACCGCCCACAACCTCGGGCTGATGACCTACGGCCAGCTGTTCTTGCGGCGGCTCGGCACCAAGAACGCGTACTCGGCGACCTCGCTCGATCAGCTGCCGCACATGCTGGCGGCGCTGCAGATGTTCGGCGACCAGTTCTTGATGCCGGTGCCCGACATCGATCGCAGCGACTGCTTCGTCGCGCTGGGCGCCAACCCGCTGGCGTCCAACGGCAGCCTGATGACCGCGCCCGACGTGCGCGGGCGGCTCAAGGCGATCCTGGCCAACGGCGGCCAGGTGATCGTGATCGATCCCCGCCGCACCGAGACCGCGCAGCTGGCCAGCCGCCACCTGTTCATCCGCCCCGGCGGCGACGCGGCGCTCTTGCTGTCGCTCTTGCACGTGCTGTTCGCCGAGGGCCTGGCCCGGCCCGGGCGGCTGGCCGGGTTCACCGACGGGCTCGACCCGCTCGCGGCGATCGCCGCGGCGTACCCACCCGCGCGCACCGCCGCGCTGACCGGGGTCGCGGCCGACGACGTCGCCGCGCTGGCGCGGACGCTGGCCGGCGCGGCGCGGCCGGTGGTGTACGGCCGGCTCGGCGTCTGCACGCAGGCGTTCGGCGGGCTGGCGGCGTGGCTGTGCTACGCGGTCAACGTCGTGCTGGGCGCGCTCGACACGCCGGGCGGGCTGATGTTCACGACGCCGGCGATCGACGCGCTGCCGCTGGCGCGCACGCTGGGCTTCGACGGCGGCTTCGATCGCTGGCGCAGCCGGGTGCGCGGGCTGCCCGAGTTCGGCGGCGAGCTGCCGGCGGTGACGCTGGTCGACGAGATCGAGACCCCGGGGCCGGGGCAGGTGCGCGCGCTGGTGACCAGCGCCGGCAACCCGGCGCTGTCGACGCCGGGCGGGCCGCGGCTCGAGCGGGCGCTGGCCACGCTCGAGTTCATGGTGTCGATCGATCCGCACCTCAACGAGACCACCCGGCACGCGCACGTGATCCTGCCGCCGACCTCGGCGCTCGAGCGCAGCGACTACGACGTCGCGCTGGCGATGTTCGGCGTGCGCAACGTGGCGCGCTACTCGCCGGCGGTGTTCGCGCGCGGCGACGATCAGCGCCACGACTGGGAGATCGCCGCCGAGCTGGCGGCGCGCGTCCACCTGCCGGCGCCGCTGGCCGGGTTCGCGGCGCGGGCGGCGCGGGCGCTGCCGCCGGATCGCATCCTCGAGCTGGGGCTGCGGGCCGGGCCGCACCGCCTGTCGCTGGGCAAGGTGAAGGCCGCGCCGCACGGCCTCGATCTCGGTCCGCTCGAGCCGCGGCTGCCGGGCCGGCTGCGCCACCGCGACCGCCGGATCCAGCTGGCGCCGGCGATCTACCAGCGCGAGTTGGCGCGGCTCGATCGCGCGCTGGCCGAGGCGCCGGGCCCCGGCGCGCTGACCCTGATCGGCCGGCGCCACCTGCGCAGCAACAACTCGTGGATGCACAACAGCCTGCGGTTGGTGAAGGGCAAGCCGCGCTGCACGCTGTTGATGCACCCCGACGACGCGCGCGCGCGCGGCCTGGCCGACGGCGCGATGGCGCGGCTGGCGTCGCCGGTGGGCGCGGTCGAGGTGCCGGTCGAGCTGACCGCGGACCTGATGCCGGGCGTGGTCAGCCTGCCGCACGGCTGGGGCCACCACCGCGCCGGCGCGCGGCTGACCGTCGCGGCGGCCCACGCCGGCGTCAGCATGAACGACGTGATCGACCCGGCGTGCGTCGACGAGCTGACCGGCACCGCGGTGCTGGCCGGGCAGGCGGTGACGGTGACGGCGGCCGCCGCGGGAGCGGTGGCGTGACGCTGTTCGACGAGGTCGGCGCCGATCGCCTGCGCGCGATGGTCACCGACTTCTACGCCGCGGTGTTCGTCGATCCGATGATCGGGTTCCTGTTCGCGGGCAAGGATCGCGCGCGGCTGATCGAGCGCGAGTGGGAGCTGGCGGCGCGGATGCTGGGCGGCGGCGTGGCCTACGCCGGGCGGACGATCCGCGAGGCCCACAAGCACGTGCCGATCCTGGGCGGTCACTTCGATCGCCGGCTCGAGCTGTGGCGGCAGGCGATGGTGGCCCACGAGTTCCCGGCGGCGGCGATCGAGGCGCTGATGGCGCACAACCGGGCGCTGCGGGCCCAGGTGACCGCCGATCCCACCTCCGACTGCAACCACGAGCAGGTGCAGCGGGTGACGGCGATCGCGGCGCCCGCGGCGCTGGTCAAGCTCGGCAAGCGCTGAGGTCGCCCCGGGTGCGCAGAGCCTGCGCGCCGCGGCGGGCTGCCGCGCAGGCTTGCGCGGTCGAGGGCCGCTGACGCGCGGATTCGAGCGGCACGCGGCTTGAAGTAGCGCCGGGCACCTCGACGCCACGAGGAGGAGCCATGCAGCGAATCTTGATCCTGGGAGCGGGCACTGCCGGCACGATGATGGCCAACCGCCTGGTCCGCGTGCTGTCCCCTGCGTGGCGGGTGACCGTGGTCGATCGCGACGACGAGCACCTGTACCAGCCGGGCCTGTTGTTCGTCCCGTTCGGGATGTACCGCGACGACGAGCTGGTGCGGCCGCGCCACCGCACGCTCGATCCGCGGGTCGAGCTGCGGCTGGCGCCGATCGATCGGATCGCGCCCGACGCCCGGGAGGTGCGGCTGGTCGGCGGCGAGGCGATCCCCTACGACTTCTTGATCATCGCGACCGGCAGCCGGATCGTGCCCGAGGCGACGCCGGGGCTCACCGGCGCCGGCTGGCAGCAGAGCGCGTTCGACTTCTACACGCTCGAAGGCGCCGACGGGCTGCGCGGGGCGCTCGAGCGGTTCCCCGGTGGTCGGGTGGTGGTGAACGTGGTCGAGATGCCGATCAAGTGCCCGGTCGCGCCGCTCGAGTTCTTGTTCCTCGCCGAGGCGTTCTTCACGCAGCGCGGCATGCGCGACAAGGTCGAGATCACCTACGCGACGCCGCTCGAGGGCGCGTTCACCAAGCCGGTGGCGTCGGCCCACCTCGGCGGCATGCTGGCGCGGCGCGGCATCGGCGTGGTCGGCGACTTCGCGACCGCCGAGGTCGACGGCACGCGCAAGGTGCTCAAGGCCTACGACGGCCGCGAGGAGCCGTACGACCTGCTGGTGACGATCCCGGCCCACGCCGGCGCCGCGGCGATCGCGGCCTCGGGCATGGGCGACGGCAGCGGCTGGGTGCCGACCGACAAGTACACGCTGGCCGCGCGCAACCACGATCGGGTGTTCGTGCTGGGCGACGCCACCGATCTGCCGAGCTCCAAGGCCGGCGCGGTGGCGCACTTCCAGGCCGACGTGCTGATCGAGAACGTCGTGCGCGCGATCGGCGGGCGGCCGCTGGCGCCGGACTTCGACGGGCACGCCAACTGCTTCATCGAGACCGGGCACGGCAAGGCGATGCTGATCGACTTCAACTACGTGACCGAGCCGCTGCCGGGGAAGTTCCCGCTGCCCGGCATCGGCCCGTTCACGCTGCTCGGCGAGTCCGAGGTGAACCACTGGGGCAAGCTGGCCTTCAAGTGGATCTACTGGAACCTGCTCCTCGCGGGCCGCGAGCTGCCGCTCGAGCACCGCATGACCATGGCCGGCAAGCAGGTGGCGTGACCATGAGCGACCCAACCAAGACCGACCTCGCGGCGATCGCGGCGCGCCTCGACGCGCTGACCGCGCAGGTGGCGCGCCTCGCCGAGCGCGGCCGCCAGGACGACCTGTACGACGAGCTGGTGCCGGTGATGCGGGCGATGATGGGCTCGGCGATGGGGCGGCTCGACGCGATGGAGCGCGACGGCACGCTGGCGTTCGTGCGCGAGCTGGGCGGCGTCGGCCAGAAGGTCCTGGCCAGCTTCTCGGCCGCCGACGTGCGCCAGCTGGGCGACGCGGTGGTGACGATCCTCGAGACCGTGCGCACGCTGACCCAGCCCGACGTGATGCGGGTGGCGGCCGACGCCGGCGAGGCGATCCAGCACGCCGACACCGCCAAGCCGATGGGGCTGTTCGGGATGATGCGCGCGACCAAGGACGACGACGTCCAGCGCGGCATGGCGGTGATGATGGAGGTGCTGCGCCGGGTCGGCCACGGGGTCAACGCGATGGCCGCCAAGCAGCAGCACGCCGACGACAAGAAGGCGAAGCTGGCCGAGATCCTCGGGCCGAAGCGGCAGCGCAAGGTGCTGGGCACCGAGCGGGCCGCGCCGCCCAAGGCGCTGCCGGCGGCGCCGGTGGTGAAGGCCGCGCCGCCGGCGCCGGCGTGCGCGGTGCCGGCCAAGCCCGGCCAGGTGGCGGCGGTGATCGACGGCGTGGCGTTCACGGCCGACGGCAACCTGGTCGACGCGGCGGCCTGGACCCGCGGCCTGGCGGCCGCGCTGGCCGACGCCGAGCGGGTCGGGCTGACCGACGCGCACTGGGCGGTGCTCGACGCGGCGCGCGCCGACTTCGCGGCGACCGGGAGCTCGCCCAACATCCGCCGGCTGACCCAGGTGGCCGGCGTGTCGACCAAGGATCTCTACGTGCTGTTCCCGCGCGCGCCGGGGCGGACGATCGCCAAGATCGCCGGCCTGCCCAAGCCCGCCGGTTGCCTCTAGGAGCCACCACCATGACTGCCAATCGCAAGGTCGCGATCATCTGCTCGAAGGCTGGCCTCGACGAGTGCTACCCGGCGCTCATCCTGGCCAACGCGGCGCGCCAGTCGGGGATCGACGCGTTCGTGTTCTTCACCTTCTGGGGCCTCGACGTGGTCACCGAGGAGAAGGTCGATCACCTGCACGTCAACCTGGCGGGCAACCCGGCGTCGGGCATGCCGACCATGCTGGCCGGGCTGCCCGGGATGGAGAGCCTGGCCGGGCGGATGATGCGCAAGCAGATGACCGAGCTGTCGCTGCCGAGCGTGCGCGAGATGCTGCAGATCCTCGAGGAGGCCGGCGCCGAGCTGTACGGCTGCGAGCTGGCGATGCAGATGTTCAAGCGCAAGAAGGAGGAGCTGGTGCCGCAGGTGAAGGACGTGATCACCGCGGGGGACTTCTACGATCTGGCGGAGGGGGCGCAGATCATCTTCACCTGAGCTTCAGCGGGCTGGTCGCCCAGCCCCCTCGTCGGGGCCAGGTCCCCGACGAGCCTCCCCCAGGACGCGAAACTCCCGACGCGTCGACCGGAGCTCAACCGAAAGATCGACAGGCTCGGAGGGCAGGCGCGCGCGTGTGTCCGTGTCCGGGAGTGGCCGGATTTGTCCGGGATCCGGACGAGAGTGGCCGGGCGCCCGGACAGCGTGACGCGGATCTGCGAGGTTGCGCGTGGCCCGCGGCTTGCTTGGGTTCGCGGCGGTGTCGGTGGCGCGCGAGATCTTGCCGGGGCGGTTCTACCTGTTGACCCGGGCGTGCACGCAGCGCGGCTTCTTGTTGAAGCCCGGGCGGCGGATGAACCAGGTGTTCCTGTACTGCCTCGCCGAGGCGGCGCAGGCGTTCGGCATCGACGTGATCTTGCCGACGACGATGTCGAACCATCATCACATCGTCCTGTACGACCGGCACGGGCGCATCGTCGAGTTCTACGCGCGGCTGCACCAGCTGGTGGCCAAGGCCGGCAACGCGCTGCGCAAGCGGTGGGAGAACTTCTGGTCGAGCGATCCGCCGTGCCTGGTGCAGCTGCTCGACCGCGCCGACGTGCTGGCGAAGCTGGTGTACACGGCGATCAACCCGGTGAAGGACGGCTTGGTCGAGCGCGTGCACCAGTGGCCGGGCGTGAGCGGGCTGCAGGCGCTGCTCAAGCGCAAGCCGATCCGCGTGAAGCGGCCGCCGGTCTTCTTCGACCCCGACGGCGAGATGCCGAAGGAGGTCACGCTGACCTTGACGGTGCCACCGGAGCTGGAGCGCGGCGACGAGCTGCGCGACGAGCTCGCCGCGCTGGTGACCGCGGCCGAGGAGCACTACGCGCGGGTGCGGCGGAAGACCGGCGCGCGGGTGCTGGGCCGGCGCGCGGTGCTGGCCCAGGACTGGCGTGACCGCCCGCGCGCGCGCGAGCCCCGGCGGCGGCTGCGGCCGCGGGTCGCGGCGCGCGACGTCTGGCGACGCGTCGAGGCGCTGCGGCGGAACCACGCGTTCCTCGCGGCCTACCGCGCCGCGCGCCAGCTGTGGCTGGCCAAGCGACCGGTCGCGTTCCCGCCCGGCACGTACTGGCTGCGCCGCTTCGCCAACGTCCCGATCGCCGCGATCGCCTGACCGCCGTCGCTGACCGCACGAACCCAGCTGCTGCCCCCGCGCGTCGCTCCTGCGTCGCGCCGTCGCGGCGTGGCCCGAGGCCATGTCGCCGCGCCCGCCGCGCCCGCCGCGCTTGCCGCCGATCGGCGCCGGCAGGGAGCGTCGGAGGGCATGCGCGCCACCTCTCGTGACCTCACCCCCGGTCAGGCCAGAGGACGTGGTAGGCGCGGTGCGACAGCACGAGCTGGGCGTACTCCTCGAGGTCGCCGCCGGAGTCGCGGAGGACGGAGAAGTTGAAGTCGACCATGGCGAGGCCGTCGGAGATGGCGGCGAGGAGCTCGTCGATGCGCGGCTCCTCGGCGCGATCGGTGGCGATCTGGGTGAGGCGGCCGCGCAGGGCGTCGAAGTGCGGGCGGGTGCGGGCGTTGAGCTGCAAGATGCGGGCGGGGCGCAGCCACGACAGCACCATCGAGGCGATGGCGCGGGTGTCGTTGATCATGGCCTCGAACGACAGCGACGGCTCGACCAGGCCGATCATGGCCGGCTGCGCCATGTGGGTCTCGGTGGCGGCCTTGAACAACAGCGCGCCCGGGTGGACGTTGTTGTGGGCCATGCCGTTCTCGTGCAGGAGCGCGACCTGCCGGGTGATCAGGAACCCCAGCGACAGCGCGCCGTCCACGTGCAGGTCGACCTCGGCCAGCTGCGCGCCGAACTTCGGGTCGTCGATGAACTCCGAGAACAGCAGCAGCGAGCCGGTGTTGGTGTCGAGGATGACCTTGTGCAGCGTGGTCATCATGCCGCGCCGCACCTTCTTCAAGGTCGGCAGGTACACCTGCTGCCACGCGTCGACCAGCCCGCGCGGGTCCGCGAGCTGGTGCAGGTCGATCACCGTCACCAGCTTGGGGAACGTGTTGGCGTCGGGGAACTTGCCGGCGCTGAGCAGATCGGGCCGCGGCGTCGCGACGTAGATCGGGTGGCCCTTCACCCGGCCCAGGCTCTTCTGCAGCTCGTAGCCCCAGGTGTACAGCGACGCGTCGGCCAGCTCGATCTCGGCCTTGCTGATGGTCTCGTCGCGGCGCCGGTTGAACACCTGCTGCAGCCGCGCCGGCCGATCGACCTGCGGCGCGCCCATCGTCGCCGAGAAGAAGAACCGGCTGTCGGCGGCGCGGTCGTCGAGGTCGGGCAGCACCGCGCGCAGGTCGGCGATGATCGACGCCACCCGCGCGTAGCGCTGGCCGGGGTCGCGCTCGAGGCAGCGCTCGATGATCGGCCGCAGCGGCCGCGGCACGGTGTCGGGGTAGTGGACCCGGCTCTTGCCGTCGATCACCACGCCCTCGGCGATCCGCATCAAGAGGCCCCACATGTCGTCGGCCTTGCCGTAGGGCAGCTCGTCGGTGAACAGCGCGTGCAGCGCTCCCCCCACCGCGAACACGTCCATCGCCGGCGTCACCGGCAGCTCGGCCAGGCCGGGGTCGACGGTCTCGGGCGGCACCGAGTAGCCGGGCGACCCGAACACCCGGCCGCGGTAGTGGGTGGCGTAGGTCCCGCCGTGGATGTCGTCGAGCGACAGCGCCAGGTCGAAGTCGAACAGGTACGCGACCGCGGCGCGATCGTCGAGCAGCACGTTCCGCAGCGTGAAGTCGCGGTGCAGGATGCGGTGCTCGTGCAGGTGGCCGAGCGCGTCGAGCGCCTGCATCAAGAGCTGGGTCCGCTGCCGCGCGGTCAGCTTGTGCTTCGAGATCGCCTCGAGCAGGGTCACGCCCATGCGCGGCGTGATGAACAGGTAGTTGTCGGCGATCGGCGCGACGCAGTAGATCGGCAGCAGGCCGGGGTGCGACATCTGCGCGATGCGGCTGACCGCGTTGAGGTTGATCGCGTGGTCGCGCCGCGTGACCTCATCCGAGCGCAGCTGGTTGAGGTACTGGACCTGGAAGGTCTTGCCGACCACCGCCTCGACGTCGCCGGTGTTGTCGAGCCGCCGCTCCATCTCCGACACCGTGCCCATGCCGCCCGCGGCGAGGTGGGTGCCGAGCGTGCGGAAGAAATACCGCCCGTACCGGAACACGTAGTCCGGATGGGTCAGGTCGTCCGCGCGCAACGCGCCGAGTTGGGTGTTCTCAACCCAGGGAGGAGGTTGCATCGAACGCCGGCGACCGGCCCGAAGACTCTACCGCCCGCGCCCCGGGGCCGGCAATCGCCCGACCGGCGAAGTGCGTCGCGCGCCTGCCGCCTCGGCCTCCGACTCCGGCTCCGGCTCCTGCTCCGGCTCCGGCTCCGACTCCATCCCCAGATCCCGCATCACAAGCCCACAGAATCACGGGGAGCGCGACCGTCCGGCGGCAATTTGTCGCAGCGCGCAGATCGCCGCGCGATCGTCCCCGCCGCGTGGTATCCGTGGCGTCCGCGGCGCATCCAACGCCGGTCCCATGCTCGAGCACCGCCTGTCCAAGCTGGTCGCGCTGATGACCTTCCTGATGTTGATCATCGGGGGGACCGTCAACGCCACGGGGTCGAGCCTGGCCTGCGAGTGGAGCGTGCGCTGCCACGAGCAGCTGTTCCCGACGATGAAGGGCGGGGTGCTGTTCGAGCACGGCCACCGCCAGTTCGGGTGGATCCTCGGTCTCCTGCAGATCGCGCTGACGGTCAGCCTGTGGCGCCGGCGGCCGGCGGCGCGCCGGCTCGCGGTGCTCAGCCTGGTGATGGTGTGCGTGCAGGGCGTGCTCGGCATGGTGACCGTCGCGTTCCTCCTGCCCTGGTACGTGTCGACGGCGCACCTGCTCCACGGCATGGCCTACTTCGGCGTGCTGCTGTACATCGCGTACCTCACGCGCGCGACGGTGGGCCCGCTGCCCGAGGAGGCCAACCAGCACGCGGCGCGGGTCGCGGCGCTGGCCGACGGCCGCCGCTGGATCCTGATCGCGCTCGGCGTCCTGTTCGTGCAGCTCACGCTGGGCGCGCTGGTCCGCCACTTCGAGGCGACGCTGGCGTGCCTCGACATGCCGGCGTGCAACCTCGGCGGCTACTGGCCGGCGGCCTTCGTGCAGCGCATCCACATGATCCACCGCGGCTTCGGCTGCCTCACCGCGATCGTCACGGTGATCGCGGCGGTGAAGGTCTACCGGCGCGCCGCGGCGTGGCCGGCGTTGCGCGGCCTCGCGGTGCTGGCCCCGGTGATCGCCGCGGCGCAGGTGACCCTGGGCGTGTATACGGTGCTGACCCTGCGCGCGGTGCCGGTCGCCGTCGCGCACTTCGCCGGCGCGACCGCGCTGTGGGGCGCCTGGCTGGGCATGGCGATCCTCACCGGCCGCGGCCGGCGGTTGATGCCGGGCTCGACCGGCGCTGGAGGCATGGTCCCGTGACCTACGCGTCCCGCCCGGTCACGCCGCGCGACACGATCGCGCTGGTCAAGCCCAACATCGCGTTCATGGCGCTGCTGACCTCGGCGGGCGGCATGAGCCTGGCGCCGGGCCCGTTCGTGCTGACCCACGCGCTGGTGCTGCTGATCGGCACCGCGCTGATCGTCGGCGCGGCCAACACGCTCAACATGTACCTCGAGCGCGACGTCGACCGGCGGATGGCGCGCACCAAGGATCGCCCGCTGCCCGCCGAGCGCATGGCGCCCGAGTTCGCGCTGGCGTTCGGCCTGGCGCAGGCGGCAATCGCGGTGCCGATCCTGTCGTTCGGCCTGGGCCCCGCCGGCCCGCTGACCGGCCTGCTGGCGGTGATCGCGTTCGTCTCGTACGTGCTGGTCTACACGCCGATGAAGCAGCGCTCGCACCTGGCGCTGTGGGTAGGCGCGGTGCCGGGCGCGATGCCGGCGCTGATGGGGTGGACCAGCGTGACCGGCGCCGTCGACGCCGGCGGCCTCGCGGTGTTCGCGGTGCTGTTCTTCTGGCAGATCCCGCACTTCGACGCGATCGCGCTGTACCGCCTGAAGGACTACAACCGCGCCGGCCTGGTGACGGTGCCCGGCGCCCGCGGCGTCGCGGCGGCCCGCATCGAGATCGTCATGTACTCGCTGGTGCAGCTGGCGGCGAGCCTCTTGCTCTACTCGCTCGGCGTGTGCGGCCGCGGCTACCTGGTAGTGGCGACCGCCGCCGGCCTGGCGTTCGCGGCGCTGGCGGCCCGCGGCCTGTGGCGCGGCGACGCCCGCTGGGCGCGCGCGGTGTTCCTGGCGTCGATCGTCTACCTGCCGACCGTCTACACGGCGATGGTCATCGACGGGCGGCTGTGAGCGACTCGACCACCGCCTCGGAGCGTCCGTTTTTCGGACAGCCGTTCGGCTGGCTGGTGCTGGCGGTCGGGCTGGCGCTGGTGCCGCTGGTGGCGGCGCTGGTCAACGCCGGCTGGCCGTGGGTGCGGCTGCACCCCGCGCTCAACGCGGTGCTCAACGGCTCGTCGGCGGTGTTCTTGATCGCCGGCGGCGTCGCGATCAAGCAGCGCAAGCTGGCGTTCCACCGCCAGGCGATGCTGGCGGCGGTGAGCTGCTCGGCGGTGTTCCTGGCGAGCTACCTGGTGCGGTTCGCGACCACCGGCGCCCACCGCTACCCGGGCCACGGCGCCGCCAAGACGTTCTACCTCGTGCTGCTCGGCACCCACACGATAATGGCGGCGGTCGCGCTGCCGCTGGTGCTGCGGTCGCTGTGGCTGGCCCTCAAGGGGCGCTTCGATCGCCACCCGAAGATCGCGCGGGTCGCGTACCCGATCTGGCTGTACGTCTCGGTGACCGGCGTCGCGGTGTACGTGATGCTGTACCATCTGGCCTGAGCGCGTCGCGGGGCCGCGCTCGGCGATGCCCAGCGATCCGAAGATCATCGGCGACTACCGGGTGACGCGCGTGCTCGGGCGCGGCGGCATGGGCGCGGTGTACCTGGCCGACGACCCGGTGCTCGATCGCCGGGTGGCGATCAAGGTGATCGACGGCTACCGCGATCACCCCAGCGCGCGGGCACGGTTCCTGGTCGAGGCGCTGGCGATCGCGCGCCTCAGCCACCCCAACGTGGTGGCGGTGTACCGCGCCGGCGAGCAGGGCGGCGAGCCGTACCTGGTCTCGGAGTTCGTCGACGGCACGCCGCTCGATCGGCTGCCGCGGCCGCTGGATCCGGCGCTGGCGCGGGCGATCGCCCTCGGGCTCGCGCGCGGGCTGGGCGCGGCGCACCGCCAGGGCATCCTCCACCGCGACGTCAAGCCGGGCAACGCGATCCTCGGCAAGGACGGCACGGTGAAGCTGCTCGATTTCGGGTTGGCCAAGCTGGCCGAGCCGAGCGGCGAGGTCGCGGCGCCCGCCGCGGCCGCCCCGTCCTTGGCCGATCAGCCGACCGAGCCCGACGGGCCGCGCGCGCCGCGGGCGGTCGATCACGACGCGACCCGCACGTTCGCGCCGGCGCCGGTCGCGGCGCCGCCGACGCCGGCCACCGACAGCGGCGAGCTGACCGTCGCCGGCAGCCGGCTGGGCACGCCGCGCTACATGGCGCCCGAGGCGTGGGGCGGCGAGCGGCTGACCGCGGCGTCCGACGTGTTCTCGCTGGGGCTGGTGCTGTGGGAGTTGTTCGGCGGGCGCCACCCGCTGGCCGACGTGCCGACCGACGGCCTGGCGGCGGCCGCGGCGCGGGTGCCGTCGCTGGCGACCGCGGCGATCGCGGCGCCGCCGGCGGTGGTCGCGGTGGTCGATCGCGCGGTGGCGGCCGAGCCGGGGGCGCGGTTCGCCGACGCCGACCAGCTGGCGGTCGCGCTGGAGGCGGCGTTCGCCGCGCCCGACGCGGCGCCGCCCGAGGAGCGCCCGTCGCGGGCGGCGGCGGCGGCGATGATCGGCGCGGGCGCGCTGGCGCTGGCCGGCGTGGCGTGGGTGGTGCGCCCGCGGGCGACGCCGCCAGCGGCGATCGACGCGCCGGCGCTGGCCGCGATCGACGCGGGCCGCGCGGTGGTCGGCCCCGGCGTGGCGCTGACCGCGCTGGGCGCGTGCGCGAACGAGCCGGTGTTCGTCGACGGCACGACCGTGGCGTTCACGCTGATGCGCGGCGCCGACGTCGACGTCTACACCGTCGTGCCGGGGCAGGCGCCGGCGCTGGCGGCGCGCAGCCCGGGCGACGCCTGGGACTGGCACCCGGCGCGCGGCCGTCACCCCGGTGAGATCCTGTACGTCACCGACGGCGACGATCAGCGCATGCGGGTGAAGGCGCTGTCGCGCGCGACCGGCGGGATCTCCGAGCCGATGGTCGGCTACGCGGTGGCGCCGACCGACGCCGCGACGTTCGTCTTGACCGACGCCGATCCCGGCTGGGTGCACCGCCACGACGGCGCCGGCGACGCGCGCGCGGTGGCGGTCGACGCGCAGGCCGACTACCTGGCGGCGTCGCGCGACGGCGCGCGGCTGGCGTTCGTGGTCGCCGATCGCGCGAGCGCGCCGCGGCTGTGCGTCGCGACGGTGGCGACCGCGCGGGTCGAGTGCGTCGCGGCGTTGAAGCCGCACAACGTCGATCCGGTGTTCGCGCGCGACGGGCGCACGCTGTACTACGCCGCCGAGCGCGGCGTGCGCGCGATCGACCTCGCCACCGGCGCCGATCGGCTGGTGGTGCCGGGCGTGCGGACGTCGGGCGGGCTCGACGTGTCGCCCGACGGCGCGCGCCTGGTCTACTCGGACTGCCACAGCTACGGCACGCTGATCGCGGTCGGCCGCGGCGCGCCCGAGGTGCTGGTCGACGACGGGCTGGCGCGCAGCCCGGTCGGGATCCCGGGCGGCGGGCTGGCGTGGGTCGCGCGCGACCCCGGCGGCGGCGTGCGGCTGATGGTGCGGTCCGGCGCCGAGCCGGCGCGCGCGCTGCTCCGCGTCGACGGCGAGCTCGGGCGGCCGGCGTTCAGCGCCGACGGCCGCGCCGCGGCCTGGGCCCAGGGCGGCGCCAGCCCCGGCATCCACAGCGCGCCGGTCGCCGGCGGCGCGCCGCGGCGGTGGACCGACTCGCCGAGCGATCGCGCGCCGCTGTGGCTGGCCGACGGCGGCCTGGCCTTCACCCGGCTGGTCGACGGCGCGCCGACGGTGTGGACCCAGGGCGCGCCCGACGGCGCGCCGATCCTGCGGCTGGCCGGCTGGGGCCTCGAGGATCGGATCGGCGATCGCCTGCTGGTGCGGCGCGCGCCCAACGCCCTGGCGTGGCTGGCGGCGGGCGCGGCGCGGCCGACGCCGATCCGCGTGGGCGCGCTCGGCCGGCAGTCGATCATGTTCGCGCGCGCGCTCCCCGACGGCGCGCTGGCGATCGTCACCGCCGAGGTCCCGGCGATCCAGCGCCTCGATCCCGCGACCGGCGCCACCACCGTGCTCCACGATCTGCCAGCGGGCGAGACCCTCGGCGAGCCGGCGGTGTTGCCCGACGGCCGCGTCGCCTACCGCGCGGAGATCTGGCTCGGCGAGCTGTACCAGCTCGACGGCGCCTGGTAGCGGGCGCGGCTCACGCCGGCCGGGGCGCGTCGTGGGTGGGGCCCCGGCTCAGCGCTTGTCCGCTTTTCGGACGACCACCGGTCGACGTGCCCGGCGTCTCGCGTCTTGGGAGGGCTTGGGAGGGTGGCGACACGCCCTCGTAGGAGCTCAGTAGACCTGGTTCCACAGCCAGTTGCTGGCCGGCGCCGTCGACGGCGAGCACTCGGGCGGCGGGTTCGGCGCCCAGCTGCCGCCGGTGCCGAACGGCACGGTCGGGCAGCTCACGCTGGTGGCCCCGGGGCGACGGCCCGACGCGATCAACGCCAGCACCTTGCTCGCCGCCACGCAGTGCGCGCCGCGCGGGGTCCACACCGCCTCGAAGTCGGGATCGGTGAGCATCGCCGGATCCCAGGCGTCCCAGTCGACCTCGATCGGGACGCCGTCGACGGTGTGCGGCGCGCCGGTGCCGCAGTAGTCGGCGCGGACCATGCGCACGCACGCGCCGCGCTCGTCCTCGTTGCGCGGCGCGCGCCACGGGTCGAAGATCCGATCGCACTTGAGCAGCGCGCCGTTGCCGCAGGTGAGCGTGAGGCGGCTGTCGCTGCGGGTGTAATAGGCGAGGTCGGTGTACGGGACCGGGCTCACGAACGTGCGCGGTCCCCAGCTGCCGGTGGTCAGCGAACCGAGGTAGCCGTGGGCGGTCCCCGCGGCGTCGCACAGCGTGCCGCCGGCGGCGGGCAGGCCGGTGGTGCCGGCGGGCGCGCTCGCCACCACCGCGCGGTACAGCGCGATGTCGGGATCGATCGCCTGCACCAGGTGCGGCTCGCGCACCAGCGCGCCGGCGACGGTGATCGCGGCCTCGGGCGTGATCGTGAACTTCGACGGGAGCGAGCCGCTGGCCTTGCGCGCGGTCATCACGGTCGCGACGCCGCTGGCCGGGCAGGTGAAGGTCACCCGCGCGCCGGTGCTGGCGCCGTAGTTGTCGTTGCCGGCCAGCGCGCCGCTCCACAGGCACGCGGCGGCGCCGCTGCAGATCCGCAGCATCGGATCGGCGCCGCTCACGGTGCCCAGGCCGCTGACGCCGACGCCGACGGTGGTCGCGACGCCCTTGACGCAGCCGACGACGTGCGCGGCGCGCCAGCCGCAGTCGGCGGTGTACGCGCTGGGGCCGTTGGCGCCGGCGCACGCGGTCAGCGACGCGGCGCTGGCGACGCCGTCGACGTAGCTGGCGAACCGCAGCTCGAGCGCGTCGGCGTCGCCGGGCTGGACGGTGGTGTCGCCCGGCGTGGTGCTCACGACGAGGCGCAGGCCGAGGACCTCGCTGGCGGTCAGCAGCCGCGGGTACGTGCCGGTCGAAGCGACCGCGTTGATCACCAGCCGATCGGCGGTGGGCGTGGACGCGCCGGCGAGGACGTTGTAGGTGCCGCTGGTCGGGCAGGTGAAGGTCGCGACCGCGCCCGGGCCGACGCCGGCCGGGCATGACGCGGCGGTGGCCAGCGCGGCGGCGTACGTGCACGCGGCGTCGCCGCCGCACACCCGCAGCACCACCGGCGGGGTGGTGTAGGTCGGGCTGGCGCTGCCGTCGGGCGCGGCCATCGCGCCGCCGGCGACCGTCGCGCTCAGGCAGCTGCCGGCCGACACGCTGACGGGCTGGCCGGGCGTGCACGCGCCGACCCCGTCGCTGGCCCAGCCGCAGTTGCGCGTGTAGCCGCTGGTCGCGCACGCGTCGAGCAAGGTCGAGCCGGCCGGCAACAGCCGGCGGAACCGGGTGCCCTCGAGACGGACCGAGGTCGGCGTCGTGCCCTGGAACACCTGGGTGCTGCCCGGGCCGTTGCCCATGCCGATGCCGTTGCCCATGCCGATGCCGTTGCCCATGCCGATGCCGTTGCCCATGCCGATGCCGTTGTCGAGGTTGGCCGACGAGACCTGGGCGTGGGCGAGCGCGGGCCACGCGCCGAGCGCGACCGTGAGCCAGAGGAGGTGCCGCATGCGGGTCCACCTACGCAAGCCCGAGGCCAGGCGCGGCGCGGGGCGCGGGGGCGGCGGGCCCGCGCTCGCCCGGGCCGGCGCGCCAACGTTGCTCACGTCGCGGCGCGCGCTGAGCAAGTCCTGCTCACGGCGTCGCGCAGACGCGGGCGCCGAGCAGCGGGTCGCGCAGGCCGGGCTCGATCTCCTGGCGGTTGACGACCTGGGCCAGGAACTGCGGGTAGAACCACGCGCCGCCGCGCATCTCGTAGCCGCCGGGGCCGCGCACCAGCTCCCAGACGTTGCCGACCAGATCGTCGACATCGAACGGGCTGCGCGACGCCGGGTGGGCGCCGACCTCGTCAGGGCCGGCGGCGTCGAGGGTCGCCGAGCGGTGGGTCTCGTAGGTGTTGGCGTCGCCGGCGGCCAGCTGCGCGCCGCCGGGGAACAGCCGATCGTCGGCGCCGCGGGCGGCGCGCAGCCACTCGTCGGCGCGGCACGGGCGCGCGCCCGGCACGCGCCCGGTCCGATCGAGGCACGCGGCGTAGGCCTCGACGTCGGACGCCGCGATCGCGGTCACCGGCGTGCGCTCCCACGCGACGCGCTGGTGGCTGGCGCGCTCGGGGAAGGTCAGCGGCTCGCCGCGGCCGCGGTCGAAGCGCAGCCGCACCGTCCGCAGGCCGAGCCGCCACGCGCCGTCGGGCGCCTGGCGGAGGCGCACGTCGCCCTGGCTGTGCAGCGCGTCGGCGTCGGCGCTGCCCGGCGCGCGCGCGGCGCGCTCGGCGGCGGGGAGGTCGTCGAGGAACTCGAGCCAGGCGGCGAAGGTCAGCTCGTGGCGCGCGATCAGGTAGGCGGCGGTGGTCGCGGCGTGCTCGGGCGGCGCGCCGAAGAACGCGCTGCGCAGGCCGTCGTCGCCGGCGAAGCCCTGGCGGAAGCGCCCGGCCGGGACGTAGACGAAGCCGGGCGGGATGCGCGCCGGATCGGGCAGCGCGACGGTGGCGGTGAAGCGCTCGCCGCGCGCGAGGTGCACCGGGTAGCGGATCGGCGTGCCGGCGACGTCGAAGGTGAAGCGGTACGAGCCGGGCGGCAGCGGCAGCGCGGCCAGCGGCAGCGCGGCCAGCGGCACCGGCTCGGCGAGCAGCCGGCCGCCGCGGGCGACGTAGCGCTCGAGCGCGACCGGCACCGGCGCCGGCGTGGTCGCGAGCGTCACCAGCGCGGGCGCGGCCCAGCGCGCCGCGACCCGGCCGGCGTCGTCCCACAGCGGCAGCCGCGCCAGCAGCTCGTCGACGTGCGGCTGATCGTGATCGGCCTCGGCCTGGGTCAGGCGATCGTAGGTGAGCTCGGCGAGCTGGTGGCGGACCGCGGCGCGGCCGGGATCGAGCAGCAGGGCGGCCTCGAGCGCGCGCGAGGCGTCGGCGAGGTCGCGGCGGGCGGCGATCGACAGCGCCCGGGCCTCGGCCCAGCGGCGCTCGCCGGCGTCCTGATCGCCGGCGTCGAAGGCGGCGAACGCGTCGGCGCGGCGGGCGGCGGCCACCGCCGCGGTGCGGTCGCCGGTGGCGATCGCGGCGGCGGCGGCGGCGCGGTGGCGGGCGACCGCGCGATCGCGGCGCGCGTGCTCGGCCGCGCGGAGGCCCAGCCACACCGCGAGCGCGATCGTCGGCAGCGCGGCGACGCCGATCCGCCAGCGCCAGCGCGCGCGCCGGGCCGCCCGCCGCGACGCGGCCACGAACGCGGCGTCGGGGCCGGTCGGCGGCGGCTCGAGGCGCGCCACCTCGGCCAGCTGGCGCGCGCGCCACAGCCCGTCGGCGGGCCGGCCCAGGCGCGCCCAGTCGGCGGCGGCGCGCTCGAGCCGCTCGCGCGCCGCGCGATCGTCGCGGCTGCGCTCGTGCCAGCCGCGCAGCGTCTGCCAGCCGTCGAGCAGCGCCTCGTGGGCCAGCTCGTAGGTGGCGTCGTCGTCGCCGCCGCGCGCGATCACCAGCCGGCCGCGCACCAGCGCGTCGAGCGCGACCCGGGCGTCGGCGTCGGTGGCCAGCGCCGCGCCGGGGCGGCGGGCCCGGGTGCCGGCGGCGGTGACCAGCGCCAGCACGACGCGCCGCGCGGCCTCGCGCTGGCGCGGCAGCAGCCCGGCGATCACCCGATCGGCGTGGCGGGCCAGCGCGCCGCCCACGCCGCCGATCGCGGCCAGCCCGGTCGCGGTCAGCGTGGCGTCGGCGGGCGGCCGGGCCGCCCACAGCTCGGTCAGCGCGAACTGCACCAGCGGCAGCGCGCCGTCGGCGCGGGCGGCGCCGGCGAGCAGCGCCTCGACCAGCGCCTCGTCGCAGGTGACGCCCTTGCGCGCCGCCGGGCCGACGATCGCGGCGCGCAGCTCGTCGGGGCCCGGCGGCAACAGCAGGTGCATCGCGCGGGTCAAGAGCTCGGCGTGGCCGACCAGCGCCGCGACCCGGGTCAGGAAGTCCGAGCGCACCGTGGCCAGCGTGCGCACGGTCGCCGTCGGCAGCGCGAGGTGACCCAGCGCCGCGGCCACCGCGCGCGCCTCGTCGGGCGGCGCCAGCGTCACCAGCTCCTCGAGCTGATCGACGAACAGCAGCAGCGGCCGGCCGTCGGCGCTGGCGGCGCGGACCGCGCGCGCCAGCTCGGCGGGATCGCGGGCCAGGAGCGTCGCCAGCTCGGCCTCGGGGCGCCCGATCGCCGGGGCCAGCGCCGCGACCAGCGCCGCCGCCGGCGCCGCGCCCGGCACCAGGCTGGCCAGCCGCCACGGCCGCGCGTCGCCGAGCGCGCCGTCGGCGATCGCCGGCAGCACGCCGGCCTTGCACAGGGACGACTTGCCCGAGCCCGAGTCGCCGGCCACCACCACCAGCGGCTCGCGGCGCAGCCGCTCGACCAGCTCGCGCACCGCCGGCTCGCGGCCGAAGAACAGCGCGCGGTCCTCGGCCTCGAACGCGGCCAGCCCGCGGTAGGGGTTGCCGTCCGGCAGCGCCTCGGTGCGGCTGACCGCGACCAGCGCCTCGAGCGCGTCGCGCAGCGCGCCGCCGTCGGCGTAGCGATCGCCGGGCGCGCGGGCCCGGCAGCGATCGACCAGCTCGACGACGGCCGGCGGCGTGGCCGGGGCCAAGGCCCGCACGCTGGGCGGCGGCTCGTCGAGCGAGCGCTGCCGCAGCTGCTCGAGCGTCGCGCCGCGGTGCGGGGTCTGGCCGACCAGCAGCTCGTAGAGCACGACGCCCAGCGCGTAGACGTCGGACGCCGGCGTCGCCGGCTCGCCCCGCCACTGCTCGGGGGCCATGTACGCCGGCGTGCCCATCACCGCGCCGGCCTCGGTGACGTCGCCGGCGCTGGCCGGCGCGACCGCCACCACCTCGGTGGCGCCGGCGTCGAAGTCGACCCGCGGCGGGCCCGCCGCCGCCAGCGTCGCCACCAGCCGCGGATCGCCGGCGGGGCGGGCGGCCCGGGTCGCGACGTCGCGCTGGTCGGGCGTGCCGCGGGCCAGCTGCGAGGCCGGCGCGGCGGTCGGCGCGGCGGGCGGCGGCGGCGCCACCACGTCGGGCCGCAGCTTGGCCAGGCCGAAGTCGAGCAGCTTGATCGCGCCGTCCTCGGTGATCATCGCGTTGGCCGACTTGATGTCGCGGTGGAGCACGCCGCGCGCGTGGGCCGCGGCCAGCCCGCGGGCCAGCCCGACGCCGAGCTCGAGCGCGCGCCGCCAGGGGACCGGCTTGGGCAGCTCGGCGAGGGTCTGGCCGCGCAGGAGCTCGCTGACCAGGTACGGGTAGCCGGCGGCCTCGCCGGTGCGGTGCACGACGACGACGTTGGGGTGCTGGAGCCGGGCGATGGCTCGGGCCTCGATGCGCAGGCGCTCGAGCGCGGCGCCGTCGGCGGCGGCGGTGAGCAGGAACTTCACCGCCACCAGCCGGTCGAGGAACACGTCCTGGGCGGTGAACACCTGGCTCATGCCGCCGCGGCCCAGCGGCGCCAGCAGCCGGAACTCGTCGAACTCCGTCGGCGGCGTCCACCCCGGCATCGCGCTCATCGTACCGACTCCGGCGATCGCGCGCGCCGCGGGTTGCTACTATCGCCGCCGTGCACGATCACACGCTGCCCGATCCAACCCAGGCCACGCCGCGCGACGCCGGCGCCGCGGCGCCCGCGCTGGTGGTGATCGAGGACGAGAGCACCTGGCGCTTCCCGCTGCCGCCGGCCGGCGCGGTGACGATCGGCCGCATCGCCGAGTGCGAGGTGGTGCTGCGCGATCCCAGCGCGTCGCGCAAGCACGCCCAGCTGTGCCTCGACGACGGCCGGGTGTTCGTCGCCGATCTCGGCAGCTACAACGGCACCACCGTCAACGGCGATCCGCTGACCGGCGAGCGCGAGCTGCGCACCGGCGACGTCATCCAGGTGTGCGCGACGATGCTGGTGTTCCACGGCGGCGAGCGCAAGGTCGACGGCCCCGGCACCGTCGACGACGCCGCGCTGCACCAGCGGCTGGCGCTCGAGCTCGATCGCGCCGCCCGCTACCAGCGCGCGGTGACGATCGTCGCGGTGCGGCTGCCCACCGCCGCGGCCCGCGACCTCGCGTTGGCCGCGCTGCGCGCCGCGGTCCGCTCGATCGACACCGTCGGCACCGACGGCGCCACCAGCGCGCTGGCGGTGCTGCCCGAGCTGACCAGCGACGAGCGCGGGCCGGCGCTGGCCGCGGTGGTCGGCGCGTTGCGCGGCCGCGGCGCCCGGGTCGGCTGGGCGGCGTACCCCGACGACGGCGTCGGCGCCGCCACGCTGCTGGCCGCGGCCCGCGCCGCCGCGGCCGCCGCGCCCCCCGAGCAGGCCGCCGCCGCCGACGCGCTGGCCCGCCGGATCACGCTGGGTGACGCGACCGTGGTGATCGCCGAGCCGGCGATGGTGCGCGCGTTCGCGTTGATCGAGCGCTTCGCGGTCAGCGACCTGCCGGTGCTGATCCTCGGCGAGACCGGCGTCGGCAAGGACAGCGCCGCGGTCGCGGTCCACCACGGCTCGCGCCGCACCGGGCCGCTGCGCACGATCAACTGCGCCGCGATCGCCGAGGGCGTGGTCGAGAGCGAGCTGTTCGGCCACGAGCGCGGCGCGTTCTCGGGCGCGATCGCCACCCGGATCGGCCTGTTCGAGGCGGCCGCCGGCGGCACGGTGTTCCTCGACGAGGTCGGCGAGCTGTCGCTGGCGGTGCAAGCCAAGCTGCTGCGCGTGCTCGACGGCAAGGCCATCACCCGGGTCGGCGCGATCGAGGCCCGGCCGATCGACGTGCGGGTGGTGGCCGCGACCAACCGCGACCTGCGCGCCGAGGCCGCGGCCGGCCGGTTCCGCGAGGATCTGTACTACCGGTTGTCGGGCGCCACCGTCACGCTGCCGCCGCTGCGCGATCGCCCGCGTGAGCTGCCGCTGCTGGTGCGCGAGCTGGTCGCCGCGGCGTGCGCGCGCCTGGGCCGCGAGCCGGTCGAGGTGACGCCGGCGGCGATGCACGCGCTGGCCGCGTACCGCTGGCCCGGCAACATCCGCGAGCTGAAGAACGCGATGGACTACGCGGCGGCCGCGGTCGACGGCGACGCGGTCGAGCGCTGGCACCTGCCGCCGGCGGTGGTCGGCGAGCCCGAGGCGCCGGCCGCGGCGCCGCCGCGCCAGGTGTCGTCGGCCGGCCCGCGCACCGCCGACGGCTTCCGCCCGATCGCCGACGAGCTGCGCGCGCTCGAGCGCAAGCGCATGCTGCAGGCGCTGCGCGTCGCCGACGGCGTCCAGACCCGGGCCGCCGAGCTGCTGCACATGCCGCGGCGCACGTTCGTCGCCAAGATGCGCGAGTACGCGCTGCACGCCGAGCTCGATGGGCGCTGAGCCGGTCATCGCGGCGTGAGATCGAGCGGGCCGCAGTCGGCGCCAGCGACGGTGCCGGCGATGGTCACGACGCGACCGGCCAGGGCGCCGGCGGTTGGGGTGAAGCGGGCCGGGCGCACGCACAGGCGGGTGGCGGCGCCGCGGGCCGCGGCCTTGTGGATCAGCGGCGCGCCGGCGAACAGCATGGGCCGACACGTTGCGATCGCCGTGCCAGCGGATCGGCGGCCGCGCTGCGCCGAACTTGCGCAGCCGGCCCGGGCGCGGCCGGAACAACTCCGCCGATGGTAGCGTTGCTCCACCATGAAGCTCGCCGCCCCGCTGTCGCTCCTGGTGATCGCCGCCTGCGGCGGCAAGCCCGCCGCGCCGCCGGCGAACCGCGGCGGCGCCGCCGGCCACGTGCCCGGCGACGTCGACGGCGACGGCCGCGCTGACCAGGTCAGCTTCGCCGACAACGTCGTCACGCTCAACGGGCAGTCGCTGACGGTGCCGCCGTGGGCCTTCAACGCGGTCGGCGCGCGCGTGGTCGAGCTCGGCGGCCAGGCGGTGATCGCGGTCGAGTCCGAGATCAACGAGGACGACCTGACCTGGGGCATCATCCAGCACGACGGCAGCGGGCTGCGGTGGATCGGCGACGTGTTCCTGGGCGGCGAGCCCACCCCGGACGAGCTCCCCGGCGACGGCACGATCCGCGCGACCACCGGCAACTGCGGCCAGTCGACCGCGCTGACCTACACGATCCGGCCCGGCGTGATCGACAAGGCCGAGCGCACCACCGGCGTCTACAATCTGGATCAGTGCGCGGCGTGCCCGTACGTGCTGGTCGACACCGGCGCCGGGCTGCGCTTCGTCGGTGAGTCGCTGCGCAACCTGGCTGGCCCCGACCGCGCCGCCGAGGACGCGCTGGCGCTGCCGGTGCTCGCCGCCGGCCAGCGCGAGCTGGTGGTGGTGCTCGAGGAGGCCAAGCCCGAGACCACCTACCTCGACGCGCTCAGCGTCGACTTCGGCGGCGTGCGGGTGGCGCCGCGGGCCTGCGGCGCGGCCTGCGTCGTCGATGGCGCGCCCGAGGTGTTCACGCTCGGGCAGCGCCGCCGCTTCGTCTTCGACGTGCCGGCCGGGTTCGCCGGCGCGCCCGTGCTGTACGCCCGCGGCTACTACGTGCCGTTCGCGCCGACGGTCGCGCGGTAGCGCGCCGGCCGCGGCCGCGGGCCTTGCGGTCGCCGACGATCCGCGCCAAGGTCCGAGAAACTGGCGACGGCCCCGACCTCGGGCGGGGACCGCGCCCTCGGAGGATCCCATGGCCGACGTGTTCATCTACGACGTGATTCGCACCCCGCGCGGGCGCGGCAAGGCTGGCAAGGGCGGGCTGTCGCAGCTCCACCCGCAGGAGCTCCTGGCCCAGACCCTGAACCGCATGGCCGACCGGCTGCACCTCGACAAGGGCTCGGTCGACGACCTGTCGATCGGCTGCGTCACCCAGGTCAAGGAGCAGGGCGCCTGCATCGCGCGCAACGCGCTGATCGCCGCGCAGTGGCCCGAGGACGTCACCGGCTTCACCGTCAACCGCTTCTGCGGCTCGGGCCTCGAGGCGGTCAACTCGATCGCCGCCAAGATCGGCGCCGGGTTCATCGACGCCGGCATCGGCGGCGGCGTCGAGTCGATGTCGCGGGTGCCGATGGGCGCCGACGGCGCGATGATCGACGGCCTCAACGAGCACCTGCGCAAGCGCCTGTTCATGGTGCCGCAGGGCATCTCGGCCGATCTGATCGCCACCCGCGAGGGCTTCACCCGCGCCGACGTCGACGGCTTCGCGCTCGAGACCCAGCAGCGCGCGGCGCGGGCGATCGAGGAGAAGCGCTTCGATCGCTCGCTGTTCACGGTGACCAACCTCGACGGCACGCCCGCGCTCGATCGCGACGAGCACCCGCGGCCCGACACCACGCTGGCGTCGCTGGGCAGCCTGCAGCCGGCGTTCGGCGTGATGGGCGCGACGCCGATGGGGCCCAACGGCGAGACCGTCGACGCGCTCGCGCTGAAGGTCTACCCCGACACCAAGGCCATCGAGCACGTCCACACCGCCGGCAACTCCAGCGGCATCGTCGACGGCGCCGCCACCGTGCTGATGGGCTCGAAGGAGTGGGGCGAGCGCGCCGGGCTCACGCCGCGTGCCAAGATCCGCGCCGCCGCCACCGCCGGCGCCGAGCCGGTGATCATGCTGACCGCGCCGGCCCCGGCGTCGGCCCGCGCGCTCAAGCGCGCCGGCATGACCGTCGCCGACATCGACCTGTGGGAGATCAACGAGGCGTTCGCGGTGGTGCCGCTGCAGACCATGCGCGCGCTCGGCATCGAGCGCGATCGGGTCAACGTCAACGGCGGCGCGATCGCGCTCGGCCACCCGCTGGGCGCGACCGGCGCGATCCTGCTGGGCACCGCGCTCGACGAGCTCGAGCGCACCGGCAAGGCCACCGCGCTGACCACGCTGTGCATCGGCGGCGGCATGGGCATCGCGACGATCATCGAGCGCGTCTGATCGGCGCGGTGCGGCGCGCGCTCGTCATCGCGCTGGCGCTGGCCGGTTGCCGGGACGCCGCGCCGCCGCCCGCGGCGCCGGTGGTGTACCCGGCGGCGGCCTCGCGCTGGCCGGTCCCGCCGGTGGTGACGCGGCTGGGCGGCGGCGCGCCGCGCGCGCCGGTCGCGAGCGCGCCGATCGTCGCCGCGCCCGGCGGGCCGACCACGCCGCTGGCGATGGTGGCGCTGGTCGGCGCCGACGACGGCGCCGCCGAGGCCGCGTTGTCGGGCCGCGACGCCGACGGGCCGGCGATCGATCTGATCGACGTCGACGCCGGCGTGGTCCGCTGGCGCAACCGCTCGGCCGCGCTGCCGGCGGTGGCGGTGCTGGGGGCGCGGGTGTTCGCCGCCGCCGGCGAGCACGTCGTCGCGCTCGAGCGCGCGACCGGCCGCGAGGTCGCGCGGCTCGACGGCCGCTGGCTGCGCGGCGTGGCCACCGCCGCCGGCGCGGTGGCCGCGATCGCCACCGCGGGCGGGGTCGCGCTCCTGGTCGACGATCGGCTGGGGCCGCCGGCGGCGCTGCCGGCGGGCAGCCTGGCCACCGACGTCGCCGCGCTGTGCGCGCTCGACGGGCGGTTCGCGCTGGCGTGGCGCGACGGCCAGCTGCAGCGCTGGGACCTCGGCGGCGCGGCGGTGGCGGTGCGGTGGGCGGTGGCGACGCCGCGGCCCGAGCGGGTGGCGTGCGACGCCGCGCCGATCGTCGTGGCGGGCGGCGGCGAGGTGCGGGCGATCGGCGTCGACGGCGCGCTGGTCGGCGGGCCGCGCGCCGCGGCCGACGCCTGGCCCGATCCGCGCGACCCGACGCGGGTCGAGCTGGCCACCGTCGCCGGCGTCGAGCGCCGCACCCGCGACCTGGCGACCGCCGAGGCGCTGGTGCCGGTCGCGGTCGACCACCTGATCGCGGCCCGCGGCGCGCGCCGCCTGGCCCGCGACCTCGACGGCGATCCGCTGCTGCTCGACGGTGACCGCGCCCTCGCGCTGGCCGCGCCCGCCGGCGAGCCGGTGATCGTCGCCGGCGCGGCCGGCTTCGTCGCGGGTCCGTGGCGCTGGCCGCGGGTGTCGCAGCAGCAGCTGCCGACGCGGTTCACCTGGCCGGCGGTGCCGACCGACGCGCCGGCCATCGGGCTGGCGGCGCCGCCGCGCGCGCTGGCGCCGGCCGCGGCGCGGATCGATCTGCCGCCGGCGCAGCCGCCGCCGCCGGGCGTCGAGCGCGCGGGCGGCGCGTGGGCGGTGGGCGCCGTCGCGATCGATCCCTTCGACGCCGAGCGGCTGTACGCGGTGGTGCTCGACGATCGGCCGACGGCCACCACCGGCGCCGGGCTGGCCAGCTACGATCTGCACGCGGACCGCTGGCGCTGGCTGGTCCCCGACGGCTGCCCGCCCGGGACGCCGATCGCGCTGGCCGCGGCCGGGCCGGTGGTCGCGTGCGCGGCCCGCGGCCCGGTGGTCGGCGCCGGCGCGGTGCGGGCGGTCGCGGCCGACACCGGCGCGCCGGCCTGGCGGTGGGGCGGGCCGACCGTCGACGCCATCCTCGGCGGCGGCGGCGTGGTGGTGATCCTCGCCGGCGCGGCGGTCGAGGTCGTCGACGCCGCCAGCGGGTGGTCGCTGGCGCGCTGGCGCACCAGCGACGGCTTCCTGGCGCGGATCGCGGTGGCCACCCGCGGCACCGACACCCGGATCGCCAGCGTCGAGCACGGCGCGCTGGTGGTGCGGTCACGCGCGATCGCCTGGCTGCCGTTGACCGCGACCGCGATCGACGGCGCGGTCGCGGCGGTGTTCGCGGTCGGCGACCGCTGGGCGGTGGCGCTGACCGACGGCCGGCTGTACCTGGTGGCGGACGACGGCGCCGCCACCAGCGCCGGGGTGGTGGCCGGGCCGTGGCAGCCCCGGGGCGACCGCGCGGTCGTGACGCGCCCGGTCGAAGGGCACGACGGCGCGGTGCTGGCGGTCGACGCGCGCGGGATCCCGCGGGTGGCGGCCACGCTGCCCGGGCTGTGGCCGACGGTGGTGGGCGCGCGGGCCGCGCTGGCCGGGGCGCCG
>Ga0073899_10000400_pt1 | contig 40072 bp, 45 predicted proteins | sample KloWWTmetaKNB5Ph_FD_88975 | JGI IMG/M metagenome (GOLD analysis project Ga0073899, IMG submission 88975) | Active sludge microbial communities from Klosterneuburg, Austria, studying microevolution and ecology of nitrifiers - Klosterneuburg... | ecosystem: Engineered > WWTP > Aerobic digester >... | reverse complement strand
CCAACATCGAGCTGGTCGATCCGATCATGGGAGTGCGGTTCTGGGACGAGTCGGTCGAGATCCGTCCCGAGGTCGTCACGATCGGCTTCGAGAACGGGTGGCCCACCACCATCAACGGCGCCACGTTCGCCTCGCCGGTCGACCTGGTGCGCGAGGCCAACGCGATCGGCGGGCGTCACGGCCTGGGCATGAGCGACCAGATCGAGAACCGCATCATCGAGGCGAAGTCCCGGGGCATCTACGAGGCGCCGGGCATGGCGCTGCTCTTCATCGCCTACGAGCGGCTGGTCACGGCCATCCACAACGAGGACACCGTCGCCAACTACCACAACGAGGGCCGCAAGCTGGGGCGGCTGATGTACGAGGGCCGGTGGCTCGATCCGCAGTCGCTCATGTTCCGCGAGTCCCTGCAGCGGTGGGTCGCATCGGCCGTCACCGGTGACGTCACGCTCAAGCTGCGCCGCGGCGACGACTACTCGATCCTCGACACCGCAGGGCCGGCGTTCTCCTACCACCCCGAGAAGCTGTCGATGGAGCGAGTGGAGGACGCCGCGTTCGGCCCGACCGACCGGATCGGGCAGCTCACCATGCGCAACCTCGATATCGCCGACACCCGGTCGCGCCTCGAGTCCTATGCCCACCTCGGTCTGGTCGGCGGCCGCATCGGGGAGCTGGTCGGCATGAGTCCCCGTACCCCGGAACTGCCGCCCGTCAATCTCGAGAGCGCCGACGAGGTCGACAAGTCGGGGTCCGACGCATGAGCAAGTCGTTCGAGGACCTTTTCGCGCAGCTGAAGGAGACCGCCCGCACCCGGCCCGACGACTCCCGTACCGTGCGGTCGCTCGACGCGGGAGTGCACGCGATCGGCAAGAAGATCGTCGAGGAGGCCGCCGAGGTGTGGATGGCGGCCGAGTACGAGGGCCGCGAGAAGACGGCCGAGGAGATCAGCCAGCTGCTCTACCACCTCCAGGTGCTGATGCTGGCGTGCGACCTCGATCTCGACGACGTGTACGCCTATCTGTAGCAGCGCCGTCGCCGGGGCGCCGTCGTCGCGGCTTCCTCGTGATCCGGCACGACGGCGACCCGTCCACCCGTCGGCGCCGGCGGACGCGCGTTGGCCAGACCCGGCGAGGCCTGGCTAGCCTGTGGCCGTGACCGACTCGCCTGATCGCCCGCTGCTCAAGATCGCCGTCCCCAACAAGGGGTCGCTCGCCGAGGCAGCCGCGACGATGCTGCGGGAGGCGGGTTACCGGCAGCGCTGGGACGTGAAGGACCTGGTGTTCGTCGACGAACGCAACGCTGTCGAGTTCTACTACCTTCGCCCTCGCGACATCGCGGTCTACGTCGGCGAGGGCACCCTCGACGTGGGCCTCACCGGGCGCGACATGCTGATCGACTCCGGAGCCCACGCCGAAGAGGTGCTCAGCCTCGGCTTCGGCGGCACGAAGTTCCGGTTCGCGGCACCCGGAGGTTCGGCGATGACCCTGACCGACCTCGAAGGCCTCCGGCTCGCCACCTCCTATCCGGGCCTGCTGCGCTCCTACCTCGACCGGCACGGGGTCACGGCCCGCCTGATCCCGCTCGACGGGGCCGTCGAGAGCGCCATCCGGCTCGGCGTCGCCGACGCCATCGCCGACGTCGTCGAGACGGGCACCACGCTGCGCCGCAACGGGCTCCACGTGTTCGGGGAGGCCATCCTCGAGTCGGAGGCGATCCTGATCCGGCGACGGACGGCCGAGCCGCCGGCGGGGTACGACCAGCTGGTGCGGCGCCTCGAGGGCGTCATCGTTGCCCGCGACTACGTGCTCATGGACTACGACATCGCCAACGAGAACCTCGACGCCGCGATCGCCATCGCCCCCGGGCGCGAGGGCCCGACGGTGTCGCCCCTGGCCAAGTCGGGCTGGTCGGCGGTTCGGTCGATGGTGCCGAGAAAGCAGGCCCAGCCGCTGATGGACGAGCTCTGGGACGCCGGTGCGAGAGCGATCCTGGTGACCACCATCGCGGCCTGCCGCCTGTGACGCCGTTCGTGGCGCGGCCCCGGCTCCCCCTGATCGTGGCCGTCGGGCTGTCGACCGTGCTGTTCGGAGGCGCCGTGGCGGCGTACCTGTCGCTCGACGAGGCGTCGCGTGCGCTGGTCACCGGCTTCCAGCTCTGGACGCTGATCTTCTTCGTCCTGTTCATGATGGGCGTGATGTTGTCGGTCGCGGTGGGCTACGTCCGGGCCGACGATTCCGGCCTCACCTTCCGCAACGGGCTGCGGCGGCACCACCTGCCCTGGGAAGCCGTCGCCGGGATCCGCTACCGGCCCGGCGATCCGTGGCCCTTCGTGCTGCTCGACGTGGAGTTCGCCGGCGACGACCACGACCGCCTGATGCTGCTCGGGATCCAGTCGAGCGACGGGGCACACGCTGCCCGCCAGGTGGCGGACCTCCGCGCGGTCGTCGCCGCACACCGGCCCGCGACCCCGACCGGAGCCGGGCCCGAGCCCGGCTGACGCCAGGCGTCGGAGCGGTGCCGTACGGTGTGCGCGTGCACACACTCGGTCAGGTCAACGCCGCCTTCGCAGGCGACCGTGGCGAGCCGGATCCCGGCGTGAGGGCGGCGATCGCCGCGTCCGACGGCACCGTGACCCGCTACCTCGACGCGGTGGCCGAGCTGTGCACCGCGCGGCTCCTGGTGCCGGTGGTCGCCACCGGCGACGACTCCGGCGACGGTCCGGACCCCGCCCGTCACGCGGAGCTGGCCGCGGTCTCGGTGCAGGGGCCGGACGGGCGCCGGGCCCTGCTCGCGTTCACCGGCCTCGACGCGCTCCGCGCCTGGGAGCCGCGGGCCCGTCCCGTGCCGGCCACCCTGGACGACGTGTGCGCCACCGTCGACGAGGCCGGGGCCGAAGCCCTCCTGATCGACGTCGCCGGACCGGTCCCCTTCGTGGTCGAGAGCGACCTGGTCGGCGAACTCGCGCAGGGGAGGCGGCTGGTCCGGCTCGACGACGGCGGGTACGGCTGGCTCGCCGTCCGCCGGGACCCACCCCGGGAGCCCTCGGATTCGGCGTAGCCGCGGCGGTCGGGTACCATGGCCGGGTCGGTCCGCGAGGACCACCGACCAAGTGGGGGCCTGACCTCCCACCCGACGGCTCACGGCCGGCGGGTCACCGTTCTTCGGGCGACGCCCGCGGCACCGTCCGCGACGGCTCGTGACTCAGGCCTCCGCTGTGTGCGGGGGCCTTTCGTCGTTCCGGCGACATTCGAGACTTGGAGGACTCATCAGCATCGAACCGCGCATCAACGACCGCATCCGTACCAACGAGGTGCGGCTCGTCGGTCCTGCCGGCGAGCAGGTCGGCATCGTACGCATCGAGGACGCCCTACGCCTGGCGGCCGAAGCCGATCTCGACCTGGTGGAGGTGGCCCCGCAGGCCCGTCCGCCGGTGTGCAAGCTCATGGACTACGGCAAGTGGAAGTACGAGAACGCGCAGAAGGCGCGCGAGAGCCGCCGAAACCAGACCAACACGGTCATCAAGGAGATGAAGCTCCGGCCGAAGATCGACAGCCACGACTACGAGACCAAGAAGGGTCACGTCGTGCGCTTCCTCAAGGCGGGCGACAAGGTGAAGATCACCATCATGTTCCGTGGCCGTGAGCAGAGCCGCCCGGAGCTGGGCTACAACCTGCTGAAGAAGCTGGCCGACGAGGTGGTCGAGGACGGCACCGTCGAGTCGGCGCCGAAGCAGGACGGCCGCAACATGCTGATGGTGCTCGCGCCGACGAGGAAGAAGTCCGAGGCGCGCGTGGAGCAGAAGGCAGAGAAGGACCGTCGCGCCGCCGAGCGCGCCGCGCTCACCGAGGCCGAGCACCGGGAGCTCGCGGAGGTCCGCGCCGCCCACGGCGCCGTGGCCCAGCCGAAGCGCCGCCGGGGCCCCTCGGACAATCTCGATCCCGACGTCGACCTGGGCTGAGCCCCGGCCGAGCCAGATCACACAGACCTCGCAAACAAGGAGCAGGACATGCCGAAGATGAAGACGCACTCCGGTGCGAAGAAGCGGTTCAAGGTGACCGGTACGGGCAAGCTCGTGCATCGCCAGGCCGGCAAGCGCCACCTGAACGAGCACAAGTCGAGCCGTCAGACCCGTCGTCTGATGCCCGACGCCCAGCTCGAGAACTCCGGCGACCGCCGCAAGATGCGTCGCCTGCTCGGCCTCTGACCCCCGAACCGACACCAGATCTAGGAGCACGACATGGCACGCGTCAAGCGCGCAGTCAACGCACACAAGAAGCGCCGCGAGATCCTCGAGATCGCGTCCGGCTACCGTGGCCAGCGCTCGCGGTTGTACCGCAAGGCCAAGGAGCAGGTCATCCACTCCCTGGGCTACGCCTACCGCGATCGTCGCGACCGCAAGGGTGACTTCCGCGCCCTGTGGATCCAGCGCATCAACGCCGCCGCCCGCGCCGACGGCATGACCTACAACCGGTTCATCGCCGGCCTGAAGGCCGCCGGGGTCGAGGTCGACCGCAAGATCCTCGCCGATCTCGCCGTCACCGACGCTCCCGCCTTCTCCGCCCTGGTGAAGGTGGCCAAGGACGCCGCGTCGGCGCCGGCCGCCTGAGCGTGGACCAGCCCGCAAGGGCCGGTGTCGGGCCGATCGGATCCGCCCACCCGCCGAGCGACCGTACGGTTGCTTCGCTGGGGGCCCTCCGGTCGGCCCGACGCCTGTCTGCGCGCCGGGGGCGTGAGGAGGCCGGGCAGCTGCTGGCCGAGGGGCCGCAGGCGGTCCGCGAAGCCCTCGCCGCCGGACTCGTCCGCTCCCTCTTCGTCACCGCCGACGCTGCCGCCCGCCACCCCGACCTGCTCGGTGGCGACCGGGTGCTGTCTGTCGACGACGCGCAGCTCGCGTCCCTGAGCGACACGGTGACGCCGCAGGGCATGGTGGCGGTCTGCGACCAGCCCACCGCGTCGCTCGACGTCGTGGCCGAGTCCCGTCCCCGTCTCGTCGTGGTGTGCGCCGAGGTGCGCGATCCCGGCAACGCGGGGACGGCCATCAGGTGTGCCGACGCGTTCGGCGCCGACGCCGTGGTGCTCTCGTCGGGGTCGGTGGAGCTCGCCAACCCCAAGACCGTGCGAGCGTCCGTCGGCAGCGTGTTCCACCTCCCGATCGTGACCCGGGCGAACACCACCGAGGCAGTCCGCCGGCTTCGCGCCGCCGGCCTCCGGGTGCTCGCGGCCGACGGCACCGGGAGGCGGAGTCTCGACGAGCTGGCGGCGTCCGGTGAACTGGCGGGTCCGGTGGCGTGGCTGTTCGGCAACGAGGCGTGGGGCCTTCCCGGCGACGTGGCCGCCCTCGCCGACGAGGTGGTCCGCGTTCCGATGTGGGGCCGCGCGGAGAGCCTCAACCTCTCGACGGCGGTTGCCGTCTGTCTCTACGCCACCGCAGCAGCCCAGCGTCGCCCGTCCTGAGCGACCCACCGTCGGGCCGTCCGGCGGGTTGGAAGGTTTCATGTTGTCGCTTGATAACGATCGGGGTGTTTGGGGGGCTCGGCTCCGCCCGGGCCGCTATCATTCGAACCGCGTCCCCAATGCCGGGGACCGTCTCGGAAAGAAGTGAGAAACAATGACGACAGCACGCACCCTGCGTACGCTGACCGCGGTCGCCTCGATCGCCGCCGTGTTGGCCGCCGGAGCCTGCACCTCGACCCGCGCCGCCACCACTCCTGCCGGTTCGGCGGGCGGGTCCGCCGCCGCTTCCGGATCCGGCGACTGCGCGGCCTACGCCTCCTACGGCGACCTCAAGGGCAAGTCGATCTCGGTCTTCACGTCGATTGCCAGCGCCGCCGAGTCCAAGCCGCACACCGACTCCTACAAGATGTTCGAGAAGTGCACCGGCGCCACCATCAAGTACGAGGGCTCGCGCGACTTCGAGGCTCAGCTCCCGGTGCGCATCAAGGCCGGCAACGCTCCCGACCTCGCCTACATCCCGCAGCCCGGCCTGCTCAACACCCTCGTCACCGCCAACCCCGGCAAGGTGATCGAGGCCGGCGCGGCCGCCGTCAAGAACGTCGACACCTACTACTCGCCCGAGTGGAAGACCTACGGGTCGGTCAACGGCAAGTACTACGCGGTGCCGGTGGGAGCCAACGCGAAGTCGTTCGTGTGGTACTCGCCCAAGAAGTTCGCCGAGAAGGGCTACAAGGTTCCGCAGACCTGGGACGAGCTCATCGCCCTCTCCGACAAGATCGCGGCCGACTTCCCGAGCGCCAAGCCGTGGTGCGCCGGCATCGAGTCCGGTGGCGCGACCGGCTGGCCCGCCACCGACTGGATCGAGGACATGATGCTCCGCACCGTGTCCCCGGCCGACTACGACGCCTGGACCACCCACAAGTTGGCGTTCAACGACCCGAAGGTCGTCAACGCGATCAACATGGCCGGCTCGATCCTCAAGAACGACAAGTACGTCAACGGCGGCCTGGGCGGCGTGAAGACGATCGCCACCACGTCGTTCACCGAGGCCGGCCTGCCGATCCTCGCCGGCAAGTGCTTCCTGCACCGCCAGGCGTCCTTCTACCAGGCCAACTGGCCCAAGGGCACCAACGTCGCCGAGAACGGCGACGTGTGGGCCTTCTACCTGCCGGGCAAGACCACCGACGTCAAGCCGGTTCTCGGCGGCGGCGAGTTCGCGGCCGTGTTCTCGGACCGTCCCGAGGTCCAGGCGTTCCAGGCGTTCCTCGCCAGCCCCGAGTGGAGCAACGAGAAGGGCAAGGCCACCCCGAACGGTGGCTGGCTGTCGGCCAACAAGAAGCTCGACCCGGCCAACCTGGCCATGCCGATGGACAAGCTGTCCTACCAGATCCTCACCGACTCCAAGACGGTGTTCCGTTTCGACGGCTCCGACCTCATGCCCTCCGCGGTGGGCGCCGGCTCCTTCTGGAAGGAGATGACCAACTGGATCGCGCTCGACAAGGGCAGCCAGGCGGTCGCCGACGACATCGAGAAGACCTGGCCCAAGTCCTAGTCACCTTGCCCTCCGTCGGGCCCGGGCTCGCGCGATCGAGCCCGGGCCCACGGCTGGGCGCTACCAAAGAGAGGAGGACACCGTGGTCTGGCTCATGAAGCCCGAGTCCGTTCCCGAGAAGATCCTGGTGATGTTCTTCGCCATCGCGCTGTTCGCACTGGTGGTGGGACTGGTCCTGGCGGTTGTCGACCGTCCGAAGTTTCCCAAGTGGGTTCCGGTGACCGGCTACCTCGGTCCCGCCCTGGTACTGATCACCTTCGGCCTGCTCTGGCCGGGCATCCTGACGATCAGGAACTCGTTCATGGACGCCAACGAGACCGCCTTCATCGGTCTCGACAACTACGCCCGCATCTTCACCGACGCCCAGTTCCTGACGGTGCTGCGCAACACCCTGCTGTGGGTCGCGCTCGTCCCCACGGTCGCCACCGCGGTAGGGCTGGTCTACGCGATCCTGGTCGACCGCACCCGGTTCGAGAAGGTCGCGAAGACCCTGATCTTCCTGCCGATGGCGATCTCCATGGTCGGCGCATCGATCATCTGGAAGTTCATGTACGAGTACAAGCCCAAGGAAGCCGACCAGATGGGACTGGTCAACCAGGTCCTGGTCTGGCTGGGCCTCGAGCCGCAGCAGTTCCTCCTGGTTCCGGTGCTGAACACGCTGATGCTCATCGTCGTCATGGTCTGGATCCAGGCCGGCTTCGCCATGACCGTGCTGTCGGCGGCCATCAAGGCGATCCCCGACGAGATCATCGAGGCCGCGAAGGTCGACGGCGTCACCGGAATGCGACTGTTCTGGTGGATCACCGTCCCGTCGGTGCGTCCGGCCATCGTCGTGGTGCTCACCACGATCGCGATGGGGACCCTGAAGGCCTTCGACGTGGTCTACGTGATGACCGGCGGCCAGTTCGACTCGTCGGTGATCGCCAACGAGTTCTACACCCAGAGCTTCAACCGGGGGCAGCCCAACATCGGCGCCGCCCTGGCCGTGATCCTGTTCGTCTTCATCCTGCCGATCATCGTCTACAACGTTCGGCAGATGCGCATCTCGGAGGGGGAGCGATGAGCGCGGCAGCAACCCGCAAGCTGACGAGGAAGGAGCAGCGGGCGGTCGACTCGCAGAACCGGCTCTCCTCACCGGCGGCGTCCGTGATCGCCATCGTCATCGCCATCTTCTGGACGATCCCGACGGCAGGCCTGCTGATCACGTCGTTCCGCCCCGAGAACGACGTGCGCCGGACGGGGTGGTGGACGGTGTTCCTGAACCCGAACTTCACTCCGGACACCTACCTCGACACCCTCGAGACCGACGGGCTGGTGAACTCGCTCATCAACTCGTTCATCATCACGATCCCGGGCGTCATCATGCCGATCCTGCTGGCGCTCCTGGCGGCCTACGCGTTCGCCTGGATCGACTTCAAGGGCCGCAACTTCCTGTTCGCTGCGGTCTTCGCCCTCCAGGTGGTGCCCATCCAGGTCACCCTGATCCCTCTGCTCTCGCAGTACGTACGGTGGGGGCTCGCGGGTACCTACTGGACGGTGTGGCTGTCGCACACCATCTTCGGGCTCCCGCTGGCGATCTTCCTCCTGCACAACTTCATGAAGGAGATCCCCCAATCGCTCATCGAGGCGGCACGCGTGGACGGAGCCGGACACGTCCGGGTCTTCTTCCAGGTGCTGCTGCCCCTCCTCGTGCCGGCGATCGCGTCGTTCGGCATCTTCCAGTTCCTCTGGGTGTGGAACGACCTGCTCGTCGCCCTGGTGTTCGCGGGCTCCGAGTACAGCCCGATCACGAAGTTCGTGGCGAGCCTGCAGGGCAGCTTCGGTGGCAGTTGGCACCTGCTGTCCGCCGGGGCGTTCATCTCGATGGTCGTTCCGCTCGTGGTGTTCATCTCACTGCAGCGCTTCTTCGTCCGTGGCCTGCTGGCCGGTGGCGTGAAGGGCTGACCTTCGCGGTGGGGAGCGGGCCCCGGGGGATCCCCCCGGGGCCCTGCTGCGTCAGGGGGCGCGCCGGTCCGGACCGGGCGCTGGGGCGGCCGACGGTCCGGAAGCGTCGTAGCCTGGCCCTCGCCGCGACCGGCGTCCGTTCAGCCCTGTCCCCGTGGGGCCGGGCGACGGGAAGCAGGGCCGGGCACGCAGGGGCAGGGGCTCGAGCGACGGGTTGAGGAGGATAGACATGCGGCTGCACCGGGCTTGGCTCGTCGCGCTCGTGACGCTCGGCGCACTGGTCGCGGCGGCGGCCTTCCGGTCGTCGACCGGCGTGCTCATGGGCCCGATCGAGCAGGAGTTCGGGTGGAGCCGCACCACCACCTCGTTCGCCGTCACGCTCAACCTCGTGCTGTACGGGCTCGTCGCCCCCTTCGCGGCAGCCGTGATGGAGCGGTGGGGGATCCGTCGGACTGTCATCGCCGCCCTGCTCTGCGTCGGTCTGGCGAGTGCCGCCACCACCGTGATGACGCAGGCGTGGCAGCTCTGGCTGCTGTGGGGACTGGTGATCGGAGTCGGGACGGGCTGCATGGCGCTCGTGTTCGGCGCGATCGTGGCGAACCGCTGGTACGTGACGCGGCGAGGGCTGGCCACCGGCATCTTCTCGGCCGCCAACGCCACCGGCCAGATGGTGTTCCTGCCGGTGATCGCCTGGTCGGCGGAGCGTCACGGCTGGCGCTCCGCGGCGCTGGTCGTGGCCGGCCTCGCGCTCGCGTTCGCCCTGCTGGTCGGCGTCTTCCTGCTCGACCGGCCCTCCGATGCCGGGCTGCTGCCGTACGGGGCGCCGACCACCTACGTCGAGCCGGCGGCCACGCTTCATCATCCGGTTCGCCGCGCGCTGGTCGTGCTGGCCGCAGCGGGCCGACGGCGAGCCTTCTGGGCGCTGGTGGCGACGTTCTGGGTGTGCGGCTGGTCGACGAACGGCCTGATCCAGACCCACTTCGTGAACGCCGCCCATGACCACGGCATGGGGACCACCGTCGCGGCGGGGCTGCTGGCCACGATCGGGATGTTCGACGTGATCGGCACGCTGGCGTCGGGGTGGCTCACCGACCGGGTGGACCCGCGCTACCTGCTTGTGGCCTACTACGGGCTCCGAGGGCTCGCGCTGTTCGCCCTCGACGCCCTGCTGGCGCCGAACGTGGAGCTGCCCATGTGGGGTTTCATCATCTTCTACGGCCTCGACTGGGTGGCGACCGTCCCGCCCACCGTCGCCCTGTGCCGGCTCCACTTCGGCCTGGCGGACTCGGGGGTGGTCTTCGGGTGGGTGTTCGCCTCGCACATGGTGGGGGCTGGGGTCGGGGCCACCGTCGCGGGTGTGCTGCGGCAGGCTCAGGGAACGTACGGCACGGCCTGGCTGGTCGCCGCCGTGCTCTGTCTTGTGGCCGCGGCGGTGTCGCTGACGTTGCCTCCGCAGCGTGAGGAAGCTACGGCTCCCGAGCCGGCGGTGCCTCGCACACCAGCACGCTGACGTCCACGTCGATGCGGCTCGGAGCGGACTGCACGACCCTGCCGTGAAAGGCGTTCGGCCCCATCGCCACGAGGTCGGCGACCTGGGAGGCCGTGCCGTCCACCCGATAGGCAACCGTGTGTCGCGTCACCGCGAAGTCCGACAGCTGGGTTGCGAGGCGCTGCTCCTTGTCGGGATCGACGTCGAGCAGCCCGTACGTCCGCCGGAGGTGCTCCAGATGGCCCGCGTTGGGATGCACCACGACCAGCCTGCCGCCGGGCTTGAGGACGCGCAGGAACTCGGCCGGGTGACGCGGCGCGAACACGCAGAGCACCACGTCGAGCGACCTGGTCAGCAGGGGGAGTCCGCGCCAGGTGTCGGCCACGACCGACGCGATGCGGGGTCCGGCCCCCGCCGCCCGCCGGGCGGCGGCGACGGAGACGTCCAGGGCCACTCCCCGGGCGGAAGGGAGCGCCGCGACGACCCGTGAGAGGTACCAGGCCGTTCCCGCTCCGGCTTCGGCCACGGTGAGCTCCCGGGGAGAGCCGGGCCGGACCGCGTCGACGAGGGCCTCGGCCACTCGGTCGTAGGCTCCGGAGCCGAGGAACCGGGCGCGTGCGTCGAGCATCGCCGGCGTGTCGGCGTTGGCGGGCGGCGGGGTCCCGAGGAGGTTGACGTAGCCCTGCCGGGCGACGTCGAACCGGTGCCCGGACCGGCAGGAGACCTCGCGCTCGGCGACCGCCAGCGGCGTCCGGCACCGGGGACAGGCCAGGAGGTCGTGCGCTGCGGCGAGGCTCACGGCGTCACGACCGGGACTCCGCGTGCGTCACAGGGCTCGCAACGAGCCGCCGTCGACGGGGACGAGGCAGCCCGAGACGTAGGAGGCCGCGGGGGAGAGCAGGAAGGCGGCGACCCGGCCGAACTCCTCGGGCTCGCCGATGCGGCGCAGCGGGATCGCGGCCGCGGCCGCGCGCTTCGCCGCCTCCGGGTCGTCGACTCCGGCCCGGAGGGCCTGCAGCCGCTCGGTGTCGATGCTGCCGGGGAGCAGTCCGAACGTGCGGGTTCCCTGAGGACCCAGCTCGTCGGCCAGCTGCTTCACGAGCATCGCCAGCCCGGGCCGCAGTCCGTTCGAGATGGCCATCGAGCTCAGCGGCGCCTTCGCCGACGTGGACAGCACGAACCCGAGCACCACCCCGGGCCCGCCCTCGGCCACCACGGCGCGCGCCACCCGGAGCGCAGGCAGGAAGACCGAGCCGAAGGCGGCCGTCCACTGCTCGTCGGTCGCAGCGAGCACCGAGCCGCGCGGGGGTCCGCCGACACTCACGAGAGCTCCGTCGAGCCGTCCGAAGCGCTGGACGGCCAGCTGCGCGGCTCGTCGCGGGACGTCGGGATCGGCCACGTCCCCGACCAACGGTGCCACCTGGTCGGGCGACGCCGCCCGGAAGTCGTCCAGCACGGCGGCCCGTCGGGCCACGGGGACCACGCACGCCCCCTCGCCCACGAGCGCGTCGGCGACCGCACGCCCCAGTCCCGCGCTCGCCGCGGTGACCACATACACCTTGCCCCGCAGACCTAGCTCCATCTCAGCCCACCTCTCCGGCCGGCACGGGGGCAGCCCGCTCCCGGCGCCGTTTCACGATGTCGCCCCTGATGAAGACCACGAGCCCCGTGACCGCCATCGACAGGAACATGAACCACTGCACCGCGTACCAAAAGTGCGGTCCCTCGCTCAGCTCGGGCGGCCGGATCGGCACGAGCTCACCCGCCTGCGGGGGGTCGACCGTCAAGGCCGTGACATACCCGTTCGTCACGGGCTCCCCCAGCCAGGCGGCGATCGACTCGGAGTTGACGAGCCGGACGGCACCCTCGGCCGGGGTGACCGCAGCTCCGGAGCCGTTCTCGTTGCGCCGCACGTACCCCACGATCGTCACCTGACCCGTGGGGGGTGGTGGCATCGCGTCGGGAGGCGGCTCGGCCATCCCCGTGCGGATGAGGAAACCGCGCGACACGAGCAGCACGTCGCCGGCGGTGGTACGCAGGGGCGTGAGAACCTCGCTGCCCACCTTGCCGGCGTTGCTCCGGTAGCGCACCTGGAGCTGATGCCGGGCGTCGAAGGTGCCGGTGGCGGTGACCCGCTGCCACTGGTCGGCGTCGGTGATGGGGCGGGTGAAGACCTCGCCGTAGGGCCGGGGAGCCTGGCTTTCGTGGGCCACGATGATGTCGTTGCCCACCCGACGCTCGTCGAGCCGGCGCAGCTGCCACTCGCCGAGGTTGAGGAACACGCCACCGAGGACGGCCACGAACACCAGCAGCCCGAGCCACCTCAGCAACAGACCTCGCACGTCGGGCAGCCTAGCCCGAGCCGCTGCCGGGGTGCGATGGCGGGCCACGAGGGGCCCGGCCGCCTACCGCGCCTGGGGCAGCACCAGCGCGCGCTGCTTGATGGCGTCTCCCTCGTCGAGGGCGAGCGCGGTGGCCAGCGCGGCGGCGCGCCCCAGCGACATGCCGCGACCCACGGCGAGCCCCACCAGATAGCACGTGACGGGAGACGCCGGGCGCAGCACCTGATGCGCGGCGTCGCGGCTCAGGTCCAGCAGGATGTGCAGCGCCTCGCGGTCCACGACCACGTCGTCGATGCCCAGCTTCGCTTCACAGGCTGCCGACCATGCCAGCAGGCTTGCCGTCTCCTCGTTCATGGTCGTCACACCTCCGAGGGCCATCCTGGCATCGGGACTCGAGCGTCCGGACAGCGGGGGTGGGGTTCGTCGCGACTCGTCCACGACCTACACTTCGCGGGTGCACCAGACCATGACCGGAAGCGGTCCCGTCGTGGCTCGACCGGCGAGCGACTCCTTCGGTCGCGTCGCCACCGACCTGCGCGTGTCGCTGACCGACCGGTGCAACCTGCGCTGTTCCTACTGCATGCCGGCCGAGGGGCTGTCGTGGCTGCCCCGGGACGAGTTGCTCACCAACGACGAGCTGGCGCGACTGCTGCGTCTCGCGACCACCCGGCTCGGAGTCACGACGATCCGGTTGACCGGCGGTGAGCCCATGCTGCGCCCCGATCTCGAGGTGCTCATCGGCCTCGCGGCCGCGCTCGACCCACGGCCCACCGTCGCCCTGACCACGAACGGCATCGGCCTCGCCGGGCGAGCGGTCGCTCTCAAGCAGGCCGGGCTCGACCGCATCAACGTGTCGCTCGACACCTTGCGCGACGACCGGTTCGCGACCTTGACGCGCCGCCACCGGCTGGACGACGTCATCGCGGGCATCCGTGCCGCACGGGCCGCGGGCCTCGACCCGGTGAAGGTCAACAGCGTGCTCATGCGCGGCATCAACGACGACGAGGCGGCCGAACTGGTCGCCTGGGCCGGTACCGAGGGCGTCGAGCTGCGCTTCATCGAACAGATGCCGCTCGACGCCCAGCACGGCTGGAAGCGCGACCGCATGGTCACGGCCGCCGAGATCCAGGCGTCGCTCGCGGCCCACGTCACGCTGGTGCCGCTGCCCGGCCGGGGGAGTGCACCGGCGGAGCGATTCCGGGTGGCGGGGAGCGACCAGGTGATCGGCATCATCGCCTCGGTGACGCAGCCGTTCTGCGGCGCCTGCGACCGGGTGCGGCTCACTGCCGACGGCCAGCTGCGGTCGTGCCTGTTCTCCATGAAGGAGTCCGATCTGCGCGGCGCCCTGCGAGACGGGTCGTCCGACGACGAGATCGAGGCTCGCTGGCGGGCGTGCCTCGCGGCGAAACTGCCCGGACACGGGATCAACGACCCGACGTTCCTTCAGCCACCCCGTCCGATGTCGGCCATCGGCGGCTGAGCGCTGCCGCCTGCTCAGTCGTCGACGACCTCGCCCTCGACGACCTCTCCGCTCTCCAGCGCCGGTCTGTCCGGACTCGTCGGCTCGTCGACGGCCACCGACTCGACATGCCGGTCCTGAGCGTTGGCGAAGAGCACCGCGATTCCGGGGAGCAGGGCGGCGCCCACGAGGAGCACCAGCTTCCAGCCGCCGGGCACGAAGATCATGCCGACGAAGCAGGCGCTGCGGACTGCCATGGTGATCAGGTAGCGCTTGGTGCGGGCTTCCAGGGCGAGCGTGGTGCCGAGCTTGGCGTCGGTGATGACCGCCACTGCGGGACGCGAGGCTCGTGCCATACGTGCAGCGTACGTCCGTGGTCGCGCGTCGGGCCAACGACGGGAGTCCCAGCCGGTACGGTTCTGCCTGTGACCGAGTCATCCCACCCCACGTCGAGCAGGAGCGTGCTCGTCACCGGCGCCAGCAAGGGCATCGGCCGCACCATCGCGGCCCGCCTCGCCGCCGACGGTCACCGGGTCGTCGGCACCTACCGCAGCGGCGACGTGCCCGAGGGGGTGGTGGGGGTGCAGGCCGACATCACCGACGCGGAGCAGATCGAGGCGGCCTTCGCCGCCGCCGAGCAGGCGCACGGTGCCGTGGAGGTGCTGGTGTGCAACGCCGGCATCACGGCCGACACCCTGCTGATGCGCATGAGCGACGAACAGTGGGACCGAGTGCTCGCCACCAACCTCACCGCGTCGTTCCGGCTCGCGCGCCGCGCGTCGCGCTCCATGATGCGAGCCCGGTTCGGGCGCGTCGTGTTCGTCTCGTCGGTGGTCGCCCTCCTCGGCAGCGCCGGACAGGCGAACTACGCGGCCTCCAAGGCAGGCCTCGTGGGACTCGCTCGCTCCCTGACCCGGGAACTCGGCGGACGGGGCGTCACGTTCAACGTCGTGGCGCCGGGCTTCATCGAGACCGACATGACGGCGTCGCTCGGCAGCGAGGTCATCGACGGCTACCTGACCCGCATCCCGGCCGGCCGGCTCGGTTCCACCGCCGACGTGGCGGCCGCCGTGGCGTTCCTCGCCTCGGACGGCGCGGGGTACGTCTCGGGGGCGGTCATCCCCGTCGACGGCGGCCTCGGCATGGGCCACTGAACGAACCACACCACAGCAGCCAGGCACCGACTAGGAGTGAGCATGGGCATTCTCGAGGGCAAGCGGATCCTCGTCGCCGGCGTGACGATGAACTCGTCGATCGGCTACGAGGTGGCGCGCCTCGCCCAGCAGGAGGGCGCGACCGTGATCGTGTCCAACTTCGGGAGGGCGCTCAGCCTCACCCGTCGCGCGGTGGGGCGGCTCGACCCCGTCCCGCCGGTCGTGGAACTGGACGTCACCAACCCCGAGCACCTCGCCGGCCTGGCCGACAAGCTGCGCGAGCACGTCGACGGGCTCGACGGCGTCGTGCACTCGATCGCCTACGCCAACCCCGAGACGGCTCTCGGTGGCAAGTTCCTGACCACCCCCTGGGACGACGTGGCCACGGCGGTGCACGTGTCGGCCTACTCCCTGGTCGACCTGGTCAATGCCTGCCGGCCCTTGATGGGACCGGGGTCGTCGGTGGTGGGCCTGACGTTCGACGCCACCGTCACCTGGCCGACCTACGACTGGATGGGTGTGGCCAAGGCTGCGCTCGAATCGACCTCGCGCTACCTCGCGCGGTACCTCGGGCCCGAGGGCATCCGCTGCAACATCGTGGCCGCCGGTCCCCTCGACACCATCAGCAAGAAGTCGATCCCCGGTGTCGACGGGCTCGACAAGATCTGGGGGCAGCGGGCGGCGCTGGGCTGGGACACGTCCGACATCACACCGACCGCGAAGGGCGTGGTCGGCCTGCTGAGCGACTGGTTCTCGGCCACGACCGGTGAGGTGGTTCACGTCGACGGCGGCGTGCACTCGATGGGCGCGTGACGCAGGGTAGGTTCGTGCCCATGGAAGCGGTCGTCGAGCTGAGTCGCGTCTCCATCAAGCGTGGGGGAGCGCTGCTGCTCGACGGCATCGACATGGTGGTCCGGGGCGACGAACGGTGGGTGGTGATCGGCCCCAACGGCGCCGGCAAGACCACCTTGCTGCAGATCCTCGCCGCCCAGATGCATCCGACGGCGGGGACGGCCACGCTGCTGGGCGAGACCCTCGGTCAGGTCGACGTGTTCGAGTTGCGTCCCCGCATCGGTCTCACGTCGGCAGCGCTCGCCGAGAAGATCCCTCCCGACGAACGGGTCGTCGACGTGGTGGTGTCGGCGTCCTACGCGGTCCTCGGTCGTTGGCGCGAGGACTACCAGGCCATGGATCATGCGCGCGCCCGAAGGCTGCTGAAGCAGCTCCGGGTCGATCACCTCGCCCGGCGCACCTTCGGCACCCTGAGCGAAGGCGAACGCAAGCGGGTGCAGATCGCCCGTGCGCTGATGACCGACCCCGAGTTGCTGCTGCTCGACGAACCGTCGGCAGGTCTCGACCTCGCCGGCCGCGAGTCGCTCGTCGACACGTTGTCGAGGCTGGCCGACGACGAGGACGCCCCCGCGTCGGTCATGGTGACCCACCACGTCGAGGAGATCCCGAGGGCCACCACCCACGCCATGCTGCTGCAGCGGGGGAGGGTCGTCGCTCAGGGTCCGATCGCGACGGTGCTGACGTCGGAGCACCTGACGGCCGCCTTCGGGCTGGCACTCGAGGTCGACGTGCACGACGGCCGCTACACCGCTCGGGCGAGGCGGAGCTGATCGTGGACGTCAACCTCACCGACTGGCTCGGAACGCACCTGGGCCTGCTCTGGCTGCTCATCGGTGTCATGCTGCTCACCCTGGAGTGGCTGCGACGCGACCTCACCATGGCGATGCTGGCCATCGGCCCTGCTGTCGCGGCCGGGGTGGCGATCGTGGCGCCGCACGCCTGGTACGCCCAGCTGGTGATCGGTCTCGTGGCCGCGCTGGCCAGTGCCGTGGTGGTCCGTCCCGCCCTGTTGCGAGGCCAGCATCGGCGCCGCGCCGAGCCGCCCGCCTGAGCCGTGCTGGTCCCGCTGACCGATCTCGCCGACCCACGGGTCGCGCCCTACGTCGCCCTGCGGGAGGCGTCGCTGCGTCGCACGACGGGCAACCTCTTCATCGCCGAAGGCGAGCTCGTGGTGCGGCGGGCCCTCCTGGCGGGCTACCGGGCGGCGTCGTTCCTGCTGTCCCCGCGCGCCGCCGCGACTCTCGCCGATGTGCTCCCCGAGGGCGTACCGGCCTATGTGGGAGACGCTGCGACGGTCGAGGCGCTCACCGGGTTCCACGTGCACCGCGGCGCCCTGGCGGCGATGCAGCGCGGCGAGCGGCACGACCCGGTCGCCATCGTGGCAGGCGCCCGGCGGCTGGTGGTCGTCGAGGACGTGGTCGACCATGCCAATCTCGGAGCGATCGTACGGACGGCGGCCGGCCTCGGCTGGGACGGTCTGCTGGTCAGCCACGGCAGCGCCGACCCGCTCTACCGGCGCGCGGTGAAGGCCTCGATGGGTGCCGTGTTCACCCTGCCGTGGGCCCGTCTGGATCCGTCCGTCAGCGTGCGGACGCTCCTGGCGGACTGGTCGCTGGTCGCCCTGGCGCTGCAGGACGGTGCCGTCGACCTCGCGACCTACGCCCACGGGGTTGGCGCCGCGGACCGGGTCGCCGTCATGCTCGGTACGGAAGGGCACGGGCTGTCCGCTGCGTGGCTGGCAGCAGCGGACGCCGTGGTGACGGTGCCGATGGCTGCCGGCATCGACTCGCTGAACGTCGGGGCCGCCGCGGCCATCGCGTGTTACGCGCTCAGGCCGGTCAGTCCTTCTCGAGCACCGGATCGAAGGGCTGCTTCGGGCTGACCGGCCAGTCGTCGAGGTAGCGGTAGGCGACGTCGCGGTGGGCCTGGTAGAGGGTCTTGCGCCGGCGAGCCGAGAGGCGGTCGCCGAAGACCGTGCCGGAGAGGTGATCGGTCTCGTGCTGCAGGCACCGCGCCAGCAGACCGGTGCCCTGGATCACGACGGGGTTGCCGTCGGCGTCGACCCCCCGGCAGATGGCGTGGTCGGGCCGGGCGAGCATCTCGTAGGCGCCGGGCAGCGACAGGCACCCCTCCTCGGTGGATTCGAGCTGCCGGTCCCGCCCGTCGGGCAGTTCCACGACCGGGTTGCACACCACGCCGCAGGACACGGTGTCGTCGGCGTCGGCGCACTCGTACACGAAGACCGCCAAGGGGACGCCCACCTGAGTCGCGGCCAGTCCCACTCCCTGGGCCCGGTCCATGGTCGCGAACATGTCGCGCACGAGCGCGTGGAGGTCGTCACCGAACTCCGTCACGGGCTCGGTCCGGGCATGCATCACAGGGGTGCCCCACCGGGTGATGGGACGGACCCTGCCACCGGTCCGCAACTCGTCGAGCGTGGTCATGTCAGTTCGTCCTCGTGATCGGGTGCGCGGCGGCCACAGTAGTGCACCGTCGGCGGCCGGCACGAGCCGGGTCCCGCCGGCCGGGGGTCAGCCGCACAGGACGAGGGTAGTTCCCACCGGACGGGCGACGACCCGGACGACCGTCACCACGTGGACCCCGGCACCCGTACCGAGCAGCAGCAGCGTGGGCGTGCCGCGGTCGATGGCAGCGAGCCGAAGTCGACCCGTCTGGGAGGTGAGCGCGAGCAGTCCGACGCCTCCCCGCCGGTCGGATCGGACGAGCACGTGGGTGTCGTCGGCGAACCGCACGTAGGCCTCACCGCGTCGGTCGGCATGGCCGACGGAAACGATGCGGGTCTGCCGCCGGAGCAGGAGGTCGAGATGTCCCTCGGGGGTGAGGCGGGGCAGCGGGTGACCGGACTCGTCGCCGGAGCGCCGACGGGACCCCGACGAGTCGACGGCCTGCAACCACGCCGTCGCGAGGACGACGAGAGCCGTCAGACTCACCAGCACCGGCACCATCGCCATGGCTCCAGTGTGTCCGGTCTGTGAGCGGGAGGGGAGGGTTTCGGGGAGTGGCCCCCATGGGCGCGGAGTGTCGGCTTGCCCGGTCCCGGGCTCCCGACGCACCCTGGCGGGGTGACCGTGCTCGGGCCCCACCTCGCCGCCTACGACGACCATCTGGCCGGACGCTTCACCTCTGCTCATACCCGGCGGGCCTACAGCGGCGACCTCCGGTCGCTGGACGCCTATCTCGTCGAAGCCGGGGTGCCCACTCTCGATGCCGTCACCCTGGCTCACCTCCGCGGCTGGCTGGGGACGCTCGCGGGGCACCACGCCGCCCGGACCACGCTGCAGCGGCGGGCGTCGGCAGCGCGCGGCTTCTTCGCCCAGCTGGTGCGGACAGGCGCGCTCGCGGTGGACCCCGCGGCGGCGCTCCGGTCGCCGCGAGCCCCTCGGCGGTTACCCACCACGATCTCTCGGGCGGAGGCGGCCGCACTGCTCGAGTCGGCCGTCGCCGTGGCGGACGAGGCAAGTCACCTCTCGGACACTCCTCACGGTGCCGCCCAGGCGGCGGTCGCGGTGCGAGATGCGGCGCTGCTGGAACTGCTGTACGCCACGGGGATCCGCGTCTCGGAGCTGTGCGGCCTGGACCGTCGCGACATCGACGACGCCCGCCAGGCGGTGCGCGTGCTGGGTAAGGGCGACAAGCAGCGAGCCGTTCCCATGGGCCGGCCCGCCGCCCGGGCACTCGAGCGGTGGCTCGCGGTCCGGCCTCGCCTGGCCGGACCCACGTCCGGAGATGCCGTGTTCGTGGGGGCGCGCGGCGCCCGTCTCGACCCGCGGGTGGCCCGCCGCATCGTGCACCGCGGCCTGACGCTCGTCGCAGGGGCCCCGGACATCGGTCCCCACGGGCTGCGCCATGCCATGGCCACCCACCTGCTCGAAGGCGGCGCCGACCTGCGGTCGGTGCAGGAACTGCTCGGGCACTCGTCGGTCACCACCACGCAGATCTACACGCACGTGACCGGCGAGCGGCTCCAGGCGGCCTTCAGGCAGGCGCACCCCCGGGCGTAGGGGCGCCCTCACCGGCGAGCCACTCACAGCAACGACTCCGGATCGGTCGGGGTGTCGTCGAGCCACACCGAGAAGTGCAGATGACAGCCGGTCGACCAGCCGGTCGTCCCCACGCTGCCGAGTCGCTCACCCTGTGCGACCGCCTGGCCGACGGTCACGTCGTAGGACTCGGCGTGGTTGTAGGAGGTGACCATCCGGCGGCCGTCGAGGAAGGCACCGTGGTCGATCAGCAGCCGGTTGCCGTAGGCAGCGTCGAACCCGCTCCAGATCACGACCCCGCCCGCGGCCGCGACGATGGGTTCCCCGCACGCAGCGGCGAAGTCGGTTCCGTCGTGGAACCGGAGCGTGCCGAGGACGGGGTGGACGCGCCATCCGAAGGGCGACGACACCGGTCCCGATGCGGGCCGGAGCAGGCCGCCTGCCGACCCCACGCCGAACGGCGGCACCGCGACCGGCTCGTCGGCCGACATCAGCCGGATGGGGAGGCCCAGCAGCAGCCGCGGATCGAGGTAGGCGTCTCCGGATCGCATGCCCCAGTGGAGGCACGTGCCGCTGCAGTGCCCGCCGTACCCGACCAGCCCGATCGGCGTTCCGGCCGACACGTGGTCGCCCACGGCCACGGTCGGGTCGACGGGTTCGTAGGTCGTGCGAACCGTGCCGTGGTCGATCGCGACCACTCCTCGACCCGCCAGCTCGCCCGCGAAGGTGACCGTGCCCGCCGCCGCGGCGACGACCACGAGTCCCGGCGCGGCGGCCAGGTCGACGCCGCGATGGCCGCTGTCCCAGCGGTCGGCGGGCGGCGCGAACCCGGCGATCACCGCGCCGGGAACCGGGAGGATCCCGCGGGGGAGGCCGACGTCGGCGACCGCCGGCACGGCGCTGCCGAGGGCGCCGGCGACGACCGCGACCAGAATCAGGATGGCTCTCATGCCGGGGGAGATGGGACGCGGCGGCGCGGGGTGGCAAAGGTGCCGCGAAGCTGTGGAGAACCCCTGGTGCCGGCGGGCCTGGGGGTTACCGCACGGCTCGGCCGTCGAGTTGGCCGGCCCGCCCGCTGGCCGTAGACTGACGCGAGCGTCGTGGGTCATCCCACGGCGACTTCGCATGCCGACACACCGCCCCCGGGCGGGTCGTGTCCTCCGGTCCCGGTCACGGGCGGGACACGGCGTCGGCGTCAGGCGGCGCCGAAGAGTTCGGAGCCGGACGAACCGAGCGTGGCGCCCGACGTGCACCGCGCGAAGAAAGGAACGGCCATGGCCGTCGTCACCGCCCGCCAGCTCCTCGAGAGCGGCGTCCACTTCGGGCATCAGACCCGCCGCTGGAACCCCAAGATGAAGCGCTTCATCTTCACCGAGCGCAACGGCATCTACATCATCGACCTGCAGCTGTCGCTGACCTACATCGACCAGGCCTACGCCTTCGTCAAGGAGACGGTGTCGCGCGGTGGCCAGGTGCTGTTCGTCGGCACGAAGAAGCAGGCGCAGGAGGCTGTCGCCGACCAGGCGACCCGCGTCGGCATGCCCTACGTGAACCAGCGGTGGCTGGGCGGCATGCTCACCAACTTCCACACCATGGTGAAGCGGATCCAGCGGCTCAAGGAGCTCGAGGCGATGGACTTCGACGACGTGGCCGCGTCCGGCCTCACGAAGAAGGAGCTGCTCGGGCGGCGCCGCGAGAAGGAGAAGCTCGCCAAGACGCTGGGCGGCATCCGTGACATGACCCGCGTGCCCCAGGCGGTGTGGATCATCGACACCAAGAAGGAGCACCTCGCGGTCGACGAGGCGCGCAAGCTCCACATCCCCGTCATCGGGATCCTCGACACCAACTGCGACCCCGACGAGGTCGACTACGCGATTCCGGGCAACGACGACGCCATCAGGTCCGTCGCGCTGCTCACGCGCGTGATCGCCGACGCCGTCGCCGACGGGCTGATGTCCCGCTCCGGCCAGGCTGCCGGCGAGCAGGCCGTCGCCGAGCCGATGCCGGATTGGGAGCGCAGCCTGCTCGCCAGCGGCACCGAGGCCGTCGCCGCCGTGCCGGAGGTCGAGCAGCCCGAAGCTGTCGCTGCCGACGTCGCCGACACCGTCGAGCCCGAGGCCCCCGCGACCGAGCCCGAGGCCGAGGCGACCGACGAGGCCGCCGGCTCCACCAACTGACCACCAGCACAGAAGACAGAAGAGGTAGGACAGATGGCGATCACCGCCACAGATGTCAAGAAGCTCCGCGACCTCACGGGCGCGGGAATGATGGATGCCAAGAAGGCGCTCACCGAGGCCGAGGGCGATTTCGAGAAGGCGGCCGAGCTGCTGCGCATCACCGGCGCGGCCAAGGCCGCCAAGCGCGCCGATCGGGACGCCTCGAACGGAATCGTGGCCGCGGCCGGGTCGTCCCTGATCCAGCTCGGTGCCGAGACCGACTTCGTCGCGAAGAACGCCGACTTCGTCGCTCTGGCGCAGCGGATCGTCGAGGCGGTGGACGCGGCCGGTGCCGAGTCGGTCGCGTCGGCGCACGCCGTCGCGATGGCCGACGGCACCACGGTCGCAGAGGCCGTCGCGGGCCTCTCGGCCGTGATCGGCGAGAAGCTGGAGCTCGTGAACGTGGCCAGCTTCGGTGGGAGCTCGCACTCCTACCTGCATCGCCGCTCGCAGGACCTGCCGCCGCAGGTGGGCGTCCTGGTCGAGTACGAGGGGGCCGACGACACCCTGGTGCACGGGGTGGCCCTGCAGATCGCGGCCATGTCGCCCCAGTACGTGGCACGCGAGGACGTACCCGCCGACGTGGTCGCCAACGAGCGACGGATCGCCGAGGCGACCGCACGCGAAGAGGGCAAGCCCGAGGGCGCGCTCCCGAAGATCATCGAGGGCCGGGTGGCGGGCTTCTTCAAGGACGTCTGCCTGCTCGAGCAGCCCTCGGTCTCCGACGACAAGAAGACCGTCGGGACCCTCCTGAAGTCGGGCGGGGTCTCCGTGAAGCGCTTCGTGAGGTTCGCGGCCGGAGCCTGAGCCGAGCGCGGGCGGAGTTGCCTCCGCCCGCTCCGGCGATCCGGCCGGGTAGAGTGTCGTGCGCCGCGCCCCGTCGGGGCAGCGGCGCACGCGCGTGAGGAGGGTCATGACGTCGGCATACACGAGGGTGCTGCTCAAGCTGTCCGGTGAGGCGTTCGGTGGGGGGCAGCTGGGCGTCGACCCGGACGTGGTGTCGTCCATCGCCCGCCAGGTCGCCGACGTCGCGGCTCAAGGTGTGCAGGTGGCGATCGTGGTCGGTGGGGGCAACTTCTTCCGGGGCGCCGAACTGCAGCACCGCGGCATGGACCGGGCTCGAGCCGACTACATGGGCATGCTCGGCACGGTGATGAACTGCCTCGCCCTGCAGGATTCCTGCGAGAAGGCGGGCCTCGAGACCCGTGTGCAGACCGCCATCACGATGGGTCAGGTCGCCGAGCCCTACATTCCGCGACGCGCCATTCGGCACCTCGAGAAGGGGCGCGTCGTGATCTTCGGGGCCGGCTCGGGGATGCCGTTCTTCTCCACCGACACCGTGGCGGCTCAGCGAGCCCTCGAGGTGGGCTGCGAGGTGATCCTGATGGCGAAGCAGGGCACCGACGGCGTCTACGACAGCGACCCGCGCACCAACCCCGACGCGAAGCGCTTCACCGATCTGACCTACGACGAGTACCTGGCGCGCGATCTCAAGGTCGCCGACGCCACCGCGATCAGCCTCGCCCGCGACTACCGGGTCCCGATGGTCGTGTTCAACCTGGACGTGCCGGGCAACATCGCCCGGGTGGTGGCCGGGGAGCCGATCGGCACCACCGTCCACGCCTGACCTGCATCACCACTCCAAGAAGGGAACCGACGTGACCGCCGAGATCGTGTCCAGCGCCGACCACAAGATGGACATCGCCTTCCAGCACGCGCGGGAGGAGTTCGCCGCCATCCGCACCGGCAGGGCGCATCCCGCGATGTTCTCCAAGCTGAGCGCCGACTACTACGGCTCGCCGACGCCGATCCAGCAGCTGGTCTCGTTCCAGGTGCCCGAAGCCCGCACCATCCTCATCACCCCGTACGACCGTGGGTCGCTGGCGGCCATCGAGCGTGCCATCCGTGACTCCGACCTCGGTGTCAACCCGTCCAACGACGGCAACACGATCCGCTGCGTGCTCCCCACCCTGACCGAGGAGAGGCGCCGGGAGTACACGAAGCTGGCCAAGCACAAGGCCGAGGAGGGCCGCGTGGCGGTACGCAACACCCGCCGGCACGCCAACGAGCAGCTCCACAAGGCGCTCAAGGACAAGGAGGTCAGCGAGGACGACGTGTCGCGGGCCGAGAAGCAGCTCGACCAGGTGACCAAGAAGCACATCGACGCCATCGAGGAGCTGTTGAAGCACAAGGAGACCGAGCTGATGGACCTGTGACCGAGGACGTCGGCCCCGCCCCCGAGTCCGACGCGGCTCCGGCGAACGGCCCCCGCTCGCCCCGCGACCTGGCCAGGGAGCGGGTCGACGCGGTCAACGAGCGTGCCGGCCGGAACCTGCCGGCAGCCATCACCGTCGGACTGGTGCTGATCAGCTTCGTGGTCGCGTCCCTGGCGTGGTGGAACTGGGGCTTCGTCGTGTTCGTGGCGCTCGCGCTCATCGTGGGCGCGGTCGAGCTGCACGTGGTGATGCGAGACCGGGCAGCGATGAGGTCGGCGATCGTGCCCATCGTCATCGGTACGGTCGCCATCGTCGTCGGTTCCTATCTCGCCGCCCAGCGTCCCGGGCGGCTGCCGTCCACCACGGTGCTGCTCGCCTCGTTCGGGCTGACGGTCGTGGCGGCGCTGATGTGGCGGATGTGGCAGGGTCCGGTGGGGTTCGTGCGCGACTCCGCTGCCAGCCTGCTCACCATCGCCTACCTGCCGCTGCTGGGCTCGTTCCTCACGTTGATGCTCGGTGAGGATCACGGCCCCCTGCGCGTCGCAGCCACGATCTTGTGCGTCTCGGGCAGCGACACCGGCGGCTACATCGCCGGCGTTCTGTTCGGCCGCCACAAGCTCGCGCCCAGGATCAGTCCGAAGAAGACCTGGGAGGGCCTCGCCGGGTCGTTCGTGCTCGCGATGGCCGTCGGAGCCGCGATGGCTCACTTCGCCCTGGGAGCCCCCTTCTGGGTCGGGCTCCTGCTCGGGGCCGTCCTGGTGGTGACGGGAACGTCCGGTGACCTCGTCGAGTCGATGATCAAGCGCGACCTGGGCGTCAAGGACATGAGCAACTTCCTGCCCGGCCACGGAGGCGTGATGGACCGCATCGACTCGGTGCTGCTGGCCGCGCCGGCGGCGTGGCTCGTCATGTTCCTGCTGGTGCCCCGTGGCTGACCTCACGCTCACGCTCGCCGCGCCGCGTCGGGGCAAGCCACCGCGACATTGGGCCGATCTGGCGACGGCCGACCGGCACGGCGCCGTCCGCGAGCTGGGCCTGCCCGCCTACCGCGCCGACCAGATCTCCCGCCACTACTTCGAGGGGCTGAGCGTCGATCCCGCCAGCTGGACGGACCTGCCCGCCGACCGGCGCGAACTGGTGCGCGACACGTTCTTCCCGCCCCTGCTCACCCGTCTGACCCAACGAGAGGCCGATGGCGGGGCCACGGCCAAGACCCTGTGGCGACTGCACGACGGAACCCTCGTGGAGTCGGTGCTCATGCGCTACGGCGTACGCCGGACCGACGGCACGAACGTGGGCGGGCCCGGCGACGCCGGTGTCCGGAGCACCCTGTGCGTCTCGAGCCAGGCAGGGTGCGGCATGGCGTGCCCCTTCTGCGCGACCGGGCAGGGCGGGCTCGACCGCAACATGTCGACGGGTGAGATCGTGGAGCAGGTGAGGGCCGCTGCCGCCACCCTCGCTCAGGGATCCTTGCCCGGCGGCCCAGGGCGGCTCAACAACGTCGTGTTCATGGGCATGGGGGAGCCGCTCGCGAACTACCGCGCCGTGGTCGCCGCCCTCCGCGCCATCACGGCGCCGGCGCCCGAGGGCCTCGGGATCTCGGCTCGTGGGGTGACGGTGTCGACCGTGGGACTGGTGCCCCGCATCGACCAGCTGGCGGGCGAGGGCCTGCCCGTCACCCTGGCCGTCTCGCTCCACGCGCCCGATGACGATCTGCGCAACACCCTCGTGCCCATCAACAACAGATGGGCCGTCGACGAGGTGCTCGACACCGCGTGGGCCTACGCCGAGCGCACGAAGCGGCGGGTCTCCATCGAGTACGCGCTGATCAAGGACATCAACGACCAGGCCTTCCGCGCCGATCTGCTCGCCAAGGCGCTGCGGAAGCGCGGCGACTGGGGGTGGGTGCACGTCAACCTCATCCCCCTGAACCCGACCCCGGGCTCGAAGTGGACGGCGTCGCGGCCCCAGGACCAGCGCGAGTTCGTCCGTCGACTCGAACTGGGCGGCATCCCGGTCACGGTGCGCGATACCCGCGGTCGCGAGATCGACGGCGCCTGTGGCCAGCTGGCCGCCTCGGAACGATCGGCGGTCCGCACCACCTCCTAGGGCCCGGACGGCCCGGCGTTCCGGCCCAGGCCTCGGACGACTCGTAGGAGCCCACGGCACTCTCGAGAACTGTCGGACCCCGGCCCTAGGGTGTGCAGAGGTGGGCGACGGTGCCGGCGGGGCCGGCGACCGGGACTTCCCACCGGAGCAGGAGGCCTCATGAGTCGTCCGTTCAGCATCACCATCGACGCCGCCGACCCCAGGTCGCTCGCGGAGTTCTGGATGGCGGCGCTCGGCTACGTGACCGAACAACCGCCGTCCCCCTTCACCACGTGGCCCGACGCGCTGACGGCGTGGGGGGTGCCCGAGAGCGAGTGGAACAGCGCCGCTGCGATCGTCGATCCGGAGGGGGTCCGGCCGCGGGTCTTCCTTCAGCGAGTCCCGGAGGGCAAGACTGCGAAGAACAGGGTGCACCTCGACGTTCACTCCGGCGCCGGCCGGCCCGGGGCGAAGGACATGGCGGTGGTCCGGGCGCTCGCGGTGGAGTTGGCCGGTCTCGGCGCCACGCAGGTGGCCGAGTTCGACGCGGCCGACATCGGTCAGTGGATCGTGATGACCGATCCGGAGGGCAACGAGTTCTGCGTCGTGTAGCGATCGGGCCGGGTCAGCGACCGCGGGTCCCGGCCGGCGACAGCAGCACGCGTTCGGCCTCCTCGACCGAGTCGACGAGGTGGATCATCGTCTCCATCGCGCGGCCGGCGGCGAGCCGCCGGAGCAGGGGCCAGGCCGGCAGCGTCACGGTCCACTGCTCGCGGCCGACCAGCACCAGCGGGGCGAGCCGGGCCGGGTCGGTCGCGTAGTAGACCTCGGTGACCGCCTGGAAGATCTCCTGGACGGTCCCGGCGGCGCCCGGCAGGTAGACGAGGCCGCCGCGGCACCTGGCCAGCAGCACGTCCTCACGGAGCGCGTTGGAGAAGTACTTGGCGATGTGGGTGGCGAACAGGTTGGGCGGTTCGTGACCGTAGAACCATGTGGGGATGCCGAAGCTCGCCCGGCCGGCGGGGTGGACCGAGAGAACCTGCTGAGCGCTCAGTGCCCAGGCGTCGATGCCGACAGGGCTCTTGAACGTGGGAGCCACCGCCAGCCGGGCAAGGGCGTCGTCCAGCACGTCGGGGTGCCCCGCCACGTAGGCGCCCAGGTTGGCCGCCTCCATCGCTCCTGGCCCGCCTCCGGTGATGACCGTACGCCCGGCTTCGGTGAGCCGGGAGCCGAGCACGGCCGCCTGGCGATACGTCGCGTCGGTTCGGAGCAGCGCGTGGCCGCCCATGACTCCCACCGTGAGCTGGGGCGAGACTCCGTCGAGCGCCTCGTCGAGGGCGTCGCCGATGGAATCGTCGTGAAGGCTGGTGGCGAGCGTGGCCGTGAGCCCCGGGGGATGGTGCTGTGCCCTCGTCCAGGCGTACACGGCGGCATCCAGGGTCCGGGCGTAGCCGTCCGACAGGCCCGCGTACAACTCGGCCGGGGAGTAGAGCCCGGGACGGTAGGGGTCGAAACCGAGGTCGGGCAGCCGTGGGAACACCAATGCCCCGTGACGCAACAGATGTTCCTCCACCCGCGGCGTCAAGGCGCACCCCAGGAAGATCGCGCCGAGGGGGATCGAGCTCAGCAGGGCCTCGTCGCGTCCCGTGAGATCCACGGACTGCACGAGCAGGCCGCGCAGGCTCGCCGAGGCCGCTCGCACCTGGTCGAACTCGGCGAGCGACTCGATCTCGACCGTCTCCACGTCAGCCGGCTGCGATCTCGAATCGTGCGGCGAGCAGCTCACGCCGCCTCGACGACGGTCCCACCAGCAGCTCGAACATGCCCGGCTCGACCCGCCGGACGGCGTGCTCGTCGACGATCGAGCACTCGGCGGCCGCCACCAGCAGCTCGACCCGGCGGGACTCGCCGGGCGCGAGCTCGATCGAGCGGAACGCCTTGAGCTCCCGATCGGCCCAGGTCACCGACGTGACGAGGTCGGAGACGTAGGCCTGCACCACCTCGCGCACGGGCCGCCCCCCGGTGTTGGTCACGGTCACGGTCGCCCGGACCGAGGCACCGGGCGCCACGACCGGGGTGTGGACGGTCAGGTCGGCGTAGGCCACCGCGGAGTAGCCGAGGCCCTCGCCAAACGCGAAGGCGGGGTCCTGGGTCAGGTCGGCGTAGCGCGTGCCGTGCTGGCCGCGCACCTGGTTGTAGTACACCGGCTGCTGACCGACGTGGAACGGCACCGACACGGGCAGCCGTCCGGACGGTTCGACGAGCCCGAGCAGCACCTCGGCGACGGCACGGCCGCCTCGCATGCCGGGACTGAAGGCCCACACCAGTGCGTCGGCACCCAGCGCCGCCGGCGGCAGCGCGAGCGGCTTGCCGCTGATGACCACCACCACGGTCGGAGTCCCGGTCGCCGCGACGGCCGCGATCAGGTCGACCTGACCGCCCTGCAACTCGAGGGTGGCGGTGGAGCGGGACTCTCCCGTGAGCGCCACCGTGTCGCCGACGACGACCACCGCGACGTCGGCTGCGCGCGCTGCCGCCACGGCCTCGGCCCGCAGCACCGGGTCGACCGGAGCCGAGACCGTGACCGGCGGACGGGGCTGGCCGTCGGGCATCGTGTCGCCCTCGGGGTCCGGGTGGGACACCTGGATGTCGGCGCCCCTGGCGTGGGTGACGGTCCACCCGTGCTCGGGGCCCAGCGCGCTCAGCCCGTCGAGCACCGTCTCGACGCACTCGCGGGGGTGACCGTCGGGCATCCAGTCCACCTGACCCGAGGCGCCGGCCCAGTCGCCCAGCTGGCTGTGAGGGTCGTCGGCGTTGGGCCCGATCACGGCGATCGTGCCGCCGCCCGTGAGCGGCAGGGCTCCGGTGTTGCGCAGCAGGACGACGCTGCGCCGCGCCAGCTCGAGGTTGGTGGCGCGGTGCTCGGGGGCACCGATCACCTGTCGCTGCCGATCGGGGGAGGGAGCCCGCGGGTCCTCGAAGAGGCCGAGGTCGAACTTGAGACGAAGGATGCGGCGAACGGCCTCGTCGATGCGGGCTTCCTGCAGCCGGCCGTCGGCGATCGCGGTGGCCGCGCCCTCCAGGAACGACGGAGTGGTCATGACGAGGTCGTTGCCGGCGTCGACGGCTCGGGTGGCGGCCTCGGAGATGTCGGCGCAGACCCGTTGCTCCCACACCATCCGGCCGACGTTGTCCCAGTCGGTGACGAGGGTGCCGTTCCATCCCCACTCGCCCTTGAGCACGTCCTGCAGCAGCCAGCGGTTCGCGGTGATGGGGACGCCGTCCATCGACTGGTAGCCGATCATGAAGGTACGGCAGCCTTCGCGCGCCACTCGCTCGAACGGAGGCAGGAACCACGAGCGCAGCTTGCGCACGGACAGGTCCGCTTCGGAGGCGTCGCGACCGCCCTGGGTCTCGGAGTAGCCGGCGAAGTGCTTCGCGCACGCGAGCACAGCGGTCGGGTCCGAGAGCCCCTCGCCCTGATAGCCCGCGACCATGGCGGAGCCCAGCTCGCCGATCAGGAAGGGGTCCTCGCCGAACGTCTCGTCGACCCGTCCCCAACGGAGGTCGCGTGCGATGCAGAGCACGGGGGAGAACGTCCAGTGAAGGCCGGTGGCCGCCACTTCGATGGCGGTGATGCGCGCGGCCCTGGCGACGAGGTCCGGGTCCCAGGTGCACGCCATGCCGAGCTGCGAGGGGAAGATCGTGGCCCCCGGCCAGAAGGAATGGCCGTGGATCGCGTCGTCGCCGGTGAGCAGTGGGATACCGAGCCGGGTCGTGGCGGCGAGGTCGTAGGCCCTCACCATCATCTCCGGCGACGCGTGCAGGATCGATCCGGCAAGCTTGCCGATCACGATCTCGGTGATCTGGGCCTCGTCGCCCCGGGCGTCCAGCTGCACCATCTGCCCGAGTTTCTCGGGCAGCGTCATGCGCGCGAGCAGGTCGTCGATGCGCGCCTCGGTGCTGAGACCCGGATCGCGGTAGGGGAGGCTCATTCCGGTTCCTTCGGCTCGGGGCGGCCCGCGTTGGGTCCGCCCGACACGTCGTCGAGCGCGCTCACGATCGGAGCGGGCAGGCTCTGGTCCTCGACGTCGAGGTAGGGCTGCAGCTGCTCGACGGTCCGGGCGCCCAGCAACGGGGCCGTGACGCCCGGGGCATCACGGACCCACAGCAGCGCCACCTGCGCGGGCGTGAGTCCGAGGCCCTCGGCTGCGGTCTGGACGGCTTCGACCACGCTGCGGGAGCGCGTGTCGAGGTAGGGCTCGACGAACCAGGCGAAGTGGGCCGAGGCACCGCGCGAGCCGCGCGGCACGCCGGTGCGGTACTTCCCCGTCAAGGCGCCGCGCCCGAGGGGCGACCAGGGCAGGAAGCCGAGACCCAGCGCACGGACGGCCGGGAGGATCTCGACCTCCGCCCGGCGGGCGAGCAGGGAGTACTCCACCTGGGCCGACGCGACCGGGACCCGGCCCGGCACGGCGCGCTGCCACGTGACCGCCTGGGCGGTCTGCCACCCGATGAAGTTGGACAATCCGACGTAACGCGCCATCCCGCGGCTGACGGCGTGGTCCATGGCGGCGAGCGTCTCCTCGAGCGGCGCATCGCCCCAGGCGTGCACCTGCCAGAGGTCCACCGCGTCGACCCGCAGCCGCTTGAGCGAGCCGCCCAGATCGTCGAGCATCGCCTTGCGGGACGTGTCGACCACTCGTCCGTGGTCGCGCAGCACGTAGCCCGCCTTCGTCGCGACCACCAGGTCGTCGCGGCGGGTGGCGATGAGCCTGCCCAGCAGTCGCTCGACCTCGCCGTGACCGTAGGCCGCCGCCGTGTCGACGAGGGTGCCACCGGCGGCCGCGAAGGCGTCGAGCAGGGCACCGGCGTCACGGACCGAGGTGTCGCGACCCCACGTCATGGTGCCCAGCCCCAGGCGCGAGACCCGCAGTCCCGACGTGCCAAGGTGGCGTGAGCGCATGTGCGGGAGCCTACCGGCGGGCGCGGCACCGGGCGGCGCACCGGAGAGTTCCGATCGGCCCTGCCCCGCCGCGGGGCAGGGGTCAGGTCGGGGTGACCACACCCGTCAGCAGCAGCACGATGATGGCCAGGCCGGCGACGATGCGGTAGATCACGAAGGCCGTGAACTTGTTGGTCGCGACGAAGCGCAACAACCACGCGATCGACGCGTAGGCGACCACGAACGACACGGTCATCCCCACCAGGGTGGGTCCCCACCCCACGGTCTCGGAGATGTTGCGATACTCGCCCAACGCCTCGTACAGACCTGCCGCCGTGAGGGCCGGGATGCCCAGGAAGAACGACCACCGCGTGGCGGTGACCCGGTCGATCCCGCGGAAGAGGGCACCGGAGATGGTGGCGCCCGAGCGGGAGACGCCGGGGATCAGCGCGACGCACTGCCACAGCCCGATCACCAGCGCGTCCTTGATCCCCATCGTGGCCTCGTCGCGTGGGGAGGGGTTGGCGTCGGCCCTGCGGTCGGCGAGCCAGAGGACGATCGACCAGACGATGAGGGCTCCCGCGACCACCCACAGCGACCGGAGGGCGCCCGTGATGAGGGGCTTGGCCACGAGCGCGATGACCACGATGGGGATGACGCCGACGATCACGCCCCAGCCGAGCTTGTAGTCGGCATCGCCACGGTGCTCCGGGCGGGTCAGCCCTCGGAACCAGGCCGACCCGAGCCGCACGATGTCGCGTGCGAAGAACACGATCGCGGCGAGGATCGCACCCACCTGGATGACCGCGGTGAAGGCTGTGACGCCCCGGTCGGCGATCTGGTAGCCGAGGAGCTTCTCGACCACGGTGAGGTGCCCGGTGCTCGACACGGGCAGGAACTCGGTGAGTCCCTCGACGATGCCGAGAATGACGGCGTCCAACCAACGCACTCCGGTGCCTTCCTGTCGGTGAAGCGGGCAGCCGGCCCAGGTTACTCTGCCCGCTCGGCACGTCCTCTCAGGTCGAACAGATACCGGACGTCGGTCATCACGCCACCCGGCACCTGCTGCTCCCGGGTCAACCCGTCGCGCAGGGCACCCTGTCGCTCGTAGAAGGCCCGTGCACGGGTGTTGCCCGCCAGCACCCACACCACCGCCACCCGATGATCGACGGCGAGCCGTGCCAGCGCATGGTGCAGGAGCCGGGCGCCCACGCCGGCGGATCGGTGCTCGGGCAGCACCCACAGATCCCAGAGCTCACCGGCCGCGGGGGCGTCCCCGTCGGTCGAGCGCCCGACGGTGGCGAATCCCACGACCTGATCCGATGAGGTGGCGACGTACGTCCGGCTCGCGCCGGTCATCCCGGCCCGCCAGCGCGCGAGACACGCCTCCAGGGTCAGCTCGTCGAGGTACGGGTCCGGGAGCAGGCCGCGGTAGGTCTCGACCCAGCCTCGGTGATGGATCGTGGCCACGGCGTCGGCGTCGGCGTCGACGGCGTCTCGGATCAGCACCTGGTCACCGTACGGCGCTAGGGTCCTGGCCATGCCTCACACCCTGGAACTGCACGAGTACGGCGAGGGGATCGGCAACGCTGCCGCCGTCCTTCGCAACAACGCCGCCCGCGCCGGGCTCGACGCTCCGGTGCCGTCCTGCCCGTTGTGGTCGGTCGCCGACCTCGTGATCCACCAGGGCGTCGTGCACCGCTGGGCAGCGGCCATCGTGGAGGGCCGCGAGCCGCGCGACGCGCCGTCGGTCACACGGGAGGCGGCCGCCTCGGGTGACCTGCTCGGCTGGTTCGACGACGGACTCGTGGAGGTGTTGAACGCACTCGGCAGGGCTGCCGACGATCTCGACGCCTGGTTCTACCTGGCGGACCCTCCGGCACCGCGGCTGGCGTGGAGTCGCCGCATGTGTCACGAGACGACGGTGCACGCGATCGACGCGATGACGGCGGCCCTCGGCCGAGCTCCGAAGGTCTCCGAGGTGTGGTTCGGGTCACGGCTCGCCGCCGACGGCATCGACGAGCTGCTGACCGGCTTCCTCCCCCGGCCGAGGACGCCGCTTCGCTACGACCGCGAGGTGTCGATCGCCGTACGACCCGACGACTCCTCGCAATCGTGGACGGTGTCGGCAGGCGAGGAGGCTCCTCGGACGATCCTCGGCTCCCACGCCGACGCCGACGCCGACGCCCCCGCCGACGCCGACCTCAGCCTGGGAGGCTCGGCGGCGGGGCTCTACCTGGCGTTGTGGAATCGAGGGGACCAACTCACGGTGACCGGGGACGCCGCCCTGTGGGACGTGTGGCGGGCCAGGATGCGGGTGGGGTGACGACGATGCCCCCACGCCGGGTAGGCGTGGGGGCATCGTGGCTGCGTCAGAGCGGGATGTTGCCGTGCCCGCCGCGGTAGCCGTGGTCGTTGTCGCGGATGGCCTTGGCGAGGGCCGAGCGGCTCTCGCTCGGCGTGATGATCTCGTCGACCACGCCGATCTCGACGGCCCGGTCGACTCCGCCGGCAATGCGCTCGTGTTCGGCGGCCAACTCGGCCTCGACCGTGGCGAGCAGGTCGGACGGCACCTCCGCGAGCTTGCGCCGATGGAGGATCCGGACGGCCGCCACGGCACCCATCACGGCCACCTCGGCGCCCGGCCAGGCGAACACCCGGGTGGCGCCGAGGGAGCGGGAGTTCATGGCGATGTAGGCGCCGCCGTAGGACTTGCGGGTCACCAGCGTGACGCGGGGCACGCTGCACTCGGCGAACGCGTGCAGGAGCTTGGCGCCGCGCCGCACGACGCCGTCCCACTCCTGCCCGACGCCCGGCAGGTAGCCGGGGACGTCGCACAAGACCACGAGCGGGACGCCGAAGGTGTCGCACATGCGCACGAAGCGGGCGGCCTTCTCGGCGCTGAACGAGTCGAGGCAGCCACCCAGGCGCAGGGGGTTGTTGGCGACGACGCCGACGGTCCGGCCGCCGAGGCGACCCAGCGTGACGACGAGGTTGGGCGCCCACTTGGCGTGCAGCTCCACCCCGGTGCCCTCGTCGAGCACGCCGCTGATCAGCGGATGCACGTCGTAGGCGCGTTTGGCGGAGTCGGGCAGCAGCCCCGCGAGGTCGACGTCGGGCACGTCGGCCGACACCTCACCCTGGTCGGCGAACAGCGACACCAGGCGGCGTCCCTGCTCGATCGCGTCGGGCTCGTCGAGCGCCGCGATGTGCACCACGCCCGAGCGGCGTCCGTGCACGTCGGGTCCCCCGAGGCGCAGCTGGTCGACCTCTTCGCCGGTCACCGACCGGACGACCTCAGGTCCGGTGACGAAGATGCGGCCCTCCGGGGCGAGGATGACGATGTCGGTCAGGGCCGGTCCGTAGGCCGCGCCGCCGGCCGCCGCCCCCAGCACGATCGAGATCTGGGGCACCTTCCCGGAGGCCTTCGTCATCGCGTTGAAGACGAGGCCCACGGCATGGAGCGACAGGACTCCCTCAGCGAGTCGGGCGCCGCCCGAGTGCCAGATCCCCACGATCGGCAGGTTGTTCTTGAGCGCGGTCGCATAGGCCCGCACCACCACCTCGCAGCCCTGCACACCCATCGCACCGCCCATGACGGTGGGATCGGAGCAGAACGCCACGGTGCGGGAACCGTTGATGCGTCCCGTGGCGGCCAGCATGCCGGAGCCGTCGTCGGGGCCCAGCAGCTGCATGTCGCCGTCGTCGAACAAGGCGGCGAGGCGGGTGTTGGGGTTGCGGGGATCGAGCTCGCGGGGGAGCTTCTCCTTGGTGGCGGTCACGGTGTGCCTCCGGTCAGTGGGTGGCGTGCTGGTTGGTCACGGCGACGCACACGTTGTGCCCGCCGAACCCGAACGAGTTGTTGAGCGCGGCGAGGTCGCCGCCGGGGAGCGGCCGGGCCTTGTTGGCCGCGATGTCGATGCCGAGGCCGGGCTCAGGGTTGTCGAGGTTGATCGTCGGCGGCACGCTGCGGTGGTAGAGCGCGAGCAGCGAGGAGATCGTCTCGATCGCGCCGGCGGCCCCCAGGAGGTGGCCGGTCATCAACTTGGTGCTCGTGACGACCACCTCGTCGGCGTGGTCGCCCAGAGCGCTGCGCACCGAGCCGGCCTCGGTCACATCGCCCTGCGGCGTGGACGTCCCGTGCGCGTTGACATGCACGAAGTCCGTCACCGCGAGGCCGGTGTCGGCGATCGCCCGCTTCATGGCGAGCGACTGGCCGTAGCCGTCGGGGTCGGGCTGCACCATGTCGTGGCTGTCGGCCGAGATGCCGGCGCCCGCGAGCGTGCCGTAGATCCGCGCACCGCGGGCCTGGGCGTGTTCGAGCGTCTCCAGCACCAGGCAGGCGCCGCCCTCGCCCATGACGAACCCGTCGCGGTCGACGTCCCAGGGCCGGGAGGCCCGCTCGGGCTCGTCGTTGCGGCGGCTCAGCGCTTGCATCTGATTGAAGGCCGCGATCGTGAAGGGATGGATGACCGCCTCGGCGCCACCCACGAGTGCCACGTCGGCGCGGCCGAGCCGCATGAGGTCGGACGCCAGCGCGATCGCCTCGTTCGACGACGCACACGCCGACACGGGCGCGTGCACGCCCGCTCGAGCGCCGATCTTGAGACCCACGTTGGCGGCGGGTGCGTTGGCGATCAGGAGGGGGATGGTGAAGGGGGACACGCGGCGCGGGCCCTTGTCCTTCTGGGCGTCCCAGTTGGCGATCAGCGACTGCAGCCCGCCGATCCCGGACGCGAGCGACACGAGCAGGCGGTCGCGGTCGACGGGGTTGTCGTCGCCGAGACCGAACCCGGCATCGGCCCACGCCTCCATCGCCGACACCAGGGCGAACTGAGTGGAGCGATCGAGGCGACGCGCCTCGACCCGGTCGAGCTTGGACGCGGGGTCGACCATGGCCCGGGCGGCGATCTTGGTCGCCAGGTCGTCGGCCCAGTCCTCCTGGATGCGGTGGACGCCGCTGCGTCCCGAGACCAGGGCGTCCCAGGTGGTGGCCAGATCGCCTCCCAGGGGAGTGGAGGCACCGAGTCCGGTGATGACGATGGTGGGCATGCGACAGTTCCTCGGGGTTGACGGGTCGAGCGGAAGTGGTGCCCGGCGTACGGGGGTCCCGTACGCCGGGCGGAGGCTCAGGCCTGTGCGCGCTCGATGTAGGCGACGGCGTCGCCGACGGTGCGCAGGTTCTTGGAGTCCTCGTCCGGGATGGAGACGCCGAACTTGTCCTCGCAGGCGTAGATGATCTCGACCATCGACAGCGAGTCGACGTCGAGGTCCTCGGTGAAGGACTTGTCGAGCTGAACGTCCTCGACGGCGACACCTGCGACGTCGTTGACGATCGTGGCGAGCTCGGCGCGGATCTCTTCAGTGGTGGCCATGCGTGTTTCTCCTTGTTGTTGGTGAATCGTGGGTGGGGTCAGGGCAGGGTGACGACCTGGCCGGCGTAGACCAGTCCGGCACCGAAGCCGATGATGAGGGCGGTCTGCCCGGAGGTGGCCTCGCCGCTGGCCAGGACGTCGTCCATGGCCAAGGGCACCGAGGCCGCCGACGTGTTGCCGATCCGCTGGATCATGCGAGCCACGACGACGTGCGAGGGCAGCTTCAGGTGGCGCAGCATCGAGTCGGTGATGCGGTTGTTCGCCTGGTGGGGGATGAACACGTCCAGCTCGTCCGGGGTGATGCCGGAACGATCGAGCACACGCCGGGCGGCGTTGGCGATGAAGGTGGTCGCCCACAGGAAGACGGCCTTGCCGTCCATCGCCAGCGTGGGCATGACGCCCTTGGGGGACGCGATCCGGAAGTCCTCGGTCTGGTGGATGGCCTGGCCCTGGTGGCCGTCGGAGCCCCACACGACCGGACCGATGCCGGGTGTGTCGGAGGGCACGACCACCGCCGCACCGGCGCCGTCGGCGAAGAGGAAGGCGGTGCCCCGGTCGTCCATGTCGGTGATGTCGGAGAGCCGTTCGACTCCGATCACGAGCACGTTCGTGGCGTTGCCCGTCCGGACGAGGGAGTCGGCCTGGGCCAGCGCGTAACAGAACCCCGCGCAGGCGGCCGACACGTCGTAGGCGGCGGCGTCGACGCAGCCGAGCTCGGCGGCGACCAGGGGCGCCAGCGCGGGTGTCTGGACCATGTAGGACACGGTGGCGACGATGACGCAGTCGACGTCGGCAGCCTGCAGGCCGGCCCGTTCGAGCGCCTGGCCGGCGGCCTGCACGCTCATGAACTGCACCTGCTCGTCGTCGGAGGCCCAGCGGCGTTCCTTGATGCCGGTGCGCTGCTGGATCCACTCGTCGGTGGACTCGATGATCGTGCACATCTCTTCGTTGGTGACGATGCGCCGGGGCAGGTAGCTGCCCAAGGAGGCGATGCGCGAGCCCGCGCGGGTCGGCGCGGTACGGATCGGAGCGGTCATGCGCCGTGCACCTCGCCCTCGTCCGGAGACGGATACAGCCGGAGCAGGGGCTGGCCCGGGGAGACCGGATCGCCGTCCTCGACGAGCCATTCCAGGACGGTGCCGCCGCGGACCGCCTTGACGGGCAGCTCGTCGCGCAGGTTCTTCACGATGCCGATCTGGGCGTTGTCGGGCAGGCGCGTGGCTTCGTCGACGTCGACGGTGCGGCTGAAGCGACCCTTGCTCGGCGACACCACGAGGCGCCAGGTGGGAGTGGTCGACAGGTCGACGTGCTTGTCGTCGGCGTGCCGCTCGCAGAAGTCACGAGCCGCGTCCATGTCGTCGGGCGAATTGAGGCTGAACAGCTCGACGCCCTTGAGGTTCCGCTTCGCGATGCCGGTGAGCGTGCCCGCGGGCGGCAGCTCCAGCAGTCCGGTCACGCCCAGCTCGCTCATGGTCTGCATGCACAGGTCCCAGCGGACGGGGTTCGCGATCTGGGCCACCACCCGGGCGAGGTAGTCGCGGCCGCTCTGGACCACGCGGCCGTCACGGTTGGACAGCAGCTTCGTGCGGGGATCCTTGGTGGAGACGGCCCGGGACAGGCGCTCCATGTGAGCCACCGCGGGCTGCATGTGCACGGTGTGGAACGCGCCCGCCACCGACAGGGGTACGACGCGGGCGCGCTTCGGCGGGTCGGCGGCCAGAGCGGCCAGTTCCTCGACCGTGCCCCCGGCCACGACCTGGCCCGAACCGTTGTTGTTGGCGGCGGTGAGCCCGTACTTCTCCAGCGCCGCGGCCACCTCGTCGGGATCGCCGCCGACGACGGCCGACATCGACGTGGGCCGGGCCGCGCTCGCCGCTGCCATCGCCTTCCCGCGCTCGCGGACGAGCACCATGGCCGACTCGGCGCTCAGCACGTTGGTGCCCGCCGCCGCGGTGATCTCACCGACCGAGTGGCCAGCCGCCACGCCGATCTTGCGGAACGCGTGGGACGGCGACGGGAAGATCTCCAGCGCGGTCACCAGCCCGGCCGCTACCAGCAACGGCTGGGCGATGGCGGTGTCGCGGATGGTCTCCTCGTCGGCCTTGGTGCCGTAGTGGGCGAGGTCGAGTCCGCTCACGACGGACAGCCAGCCCAGACGGGCGGCGAATGACGGGATCTCGAGCCATGGGGCGAGAAACCCCGGCTTCTGAGCACCCTGGCCTGGAGCGACGATTGCGAGCACGTGACCACTCTTTCGTAAGAATGCGGCAAACGCGGCAGGGGACACGACGAAGATTGCGTGGCCCGACTTGTAGGAAGACTACAAAGGCTCAGGGGCTCCGCTCCGGGTTGACGGCATGGCGGGCGAGTGGCAGAGTAGGCTTACCTACAGAGTAGTAAGTAAGCGGTGGAGAGGACAGCAGCACCCATGAGCACCTATGACGACGCGGTTGGGCGGGTACGTGAAGGGGCGGATCCCTTCGCGGAAGCCGCCGTCCTGTTCGAGCAGCTGACCGAGACCGAGCGCCTCGGCCTGCTCGACGGCGACCTCGGCTTCTTCGAGGGCATGTCGACGATGATGGGCGGCTACAACCTCGTGCCCTACGTGCACGGCGCCGTCGACCGTCTCGGCATCCCGGGCACCAGGTTCGTCGACGGCCCCCGAGGCTGCGTGTCCGGTCACGGCACCGCCTTCCCCGTCTCGATGGCACGCGGGGCGACCTGGGACGTGGCGCTCGAGGAGCGGGTCGGAGAGGCGATCGGTGCCGAACTGCGCTCGCAGGGCGGGAACTTCTTCGGGGGCGTGTGCATCAACCTGCCGCGTCACCCCGCCTGGGGCCGCATCCAGGAGACGTACTCCGACGAGCCCTACCAGCTGGGGGAGATGGGAGCCGCGCTCACTCGCGGCGTCCAGCGCTGGGCCATGGCGTGCGCCAAGCACTACGCGCTCAACTCGATGGAGAACAAGCGCTTCGAGGTCGACGT
>Ga0073899_10000399_pt1 | contig 40099 bp, 28 predicted proteins | sample KloWWTmetaKNB5Ph_FD_88975 | JGI IMG/M metagenome (GOLD analysis project Ga0073899, IMG submission 88975) | Active sludge microbial communities from Klosterneuburg, Austria, studying microevolution and ecology of nitrifiers - Klosterneuburg... | ecosystem: Engineered > WWTP > Aerobic digester >... | reverse complement strand
CCGGGTCCGTCGGCAGGGCGATATCGTTGAGCGCCATCTGCAGCAGGGTGCCGTACTCGTCGGCATTGCCCACCAGCACCGCGCCCAGCAGACGCGTGCCGTCGGCGCTGACGACGATCTTCTTGTAGATCTGTTTGCACTCGTCCGCATAGCAGAGGCTGCGGCAACCGGGTGTCTTGCTGTGGGCGTCGCCGATGCTGGCTACATCCACGCCCATCAGCTTGAGTTTGGTGCTCATGTCGGCGCCGGTGAAAGCCGCCATCGCGTCACCGGCCAGCTGGCGCGCCGTGATCCGTGCCATATCGTAGCCTGGGGCCACGAGTCCGAAGGTCTGATCGCGCCAGGCCGCGCATTCGCCGATGGCGTAAATGTCCGGGTCGCTGGTGCGGCAGCGATCATCGATCGCGATCCCGCCGCGGGCACCGACCGCAAGCGCGTTCTGGCGTGCCAGCTCGTCGCGCGGCCGGATGCCGGCGGAGAACACGATCATGTCGGTTTCCAGATGGGTGCCGTCGGCGAAAACCATGCGCTGGCGGGCCCTGCGGCCGTCGGTTATCTTGATGGTGCTGCGCTCGGTGTGCACATGCACGCCCAGCGCTTCGATCCTGCTGCGCAGGATCCGGCCACCCTCGTCGTCGATCTGCACCGCCATCAGGCGCGGGGCGAACTCGACGACATGGGTCTCCAGACCGAGGTCGCACAGCGCCTTGGCGCACTCCAGGCCGAGCAGGCCGCCGCCAACCACCACGCCCTTGCGCGAGACGGCGCTGGATGCCTTCATTGCCTCTAGGTCTTCGATGGTGCGATAGACGAAGCAATGCTCGCGATCGCTGCCCTTGAGCGGTGGCACGAAGGGGTAGGAGCCCGTGGCAAGAACCAGTTTGTCGTAGGGCAGGGTGATGCCATTTTGCGTCGTCACCGTATGCGCGCGCCGGTCGATCGCAGCCGCGCGGCTGTTCAGACGCAGTACAAAGCCCGTGTTTTCAAAAAAGCCGGGCTCGACCAAGGACAGATCTTCTGCGGTTTTCCCGGTGAAGAATTCGGACAGATGAACGCGGTCGTATGCTGTGCGGGGCTCTTCGCACAGTACGGTGACGTCTGCGCCCGGAATCTGCGCTTGCCTGAGCTCATCGAGGAACTTGTGACCCACCATGCCGTGGCCAACGAGAACGATCTTCATTCTGGTATCACTCATTTGATGCGGGAGGCTGGCAATGCCTGCGCAGGCAGGCATGACCGGGTGCAAGGATGAAAGGCCCCGCGGAACGCTGTTCGAAAGCGGATGGAATTGGTCGCAGGGTGTGTTCAGCGCTGCGCCCATCGGTCCCCACCGTCGTCGGCGGAGGTAGTAGCTCGTCATGTCGTCGATGACGAACCCGAGAAGGAATTAGCACGTACCGTGCCAGCGATTGGAGATGCCAATTCGGCTGGTTTTCGTTGGTGTTTTGGGATTTTTCAGTGATTGATGCACCGCAACGGTGCCAGCGCTGACAAGCAGGGTGCATGCGCACGCCTGCGCGCGTCTGGACTATTCTTCAGGGCATGTCCTTCGCTCCGGCCTCGCTTATGAAAGCCCACATCCTGCAGCACGTCGCATTCGAAGACGCCGGCATCATCAATGCATGGCTGGACGCACGTGGCGCCGAAACCAGCCTCACCCGTGTTAACCAGGCTGCGACCCTGCCTGATCCCGCTGGCCTCGACCTGTTGGTGGTAATGGGTGGGCCGATGAGCGTCAATGACGAGGCTGAATACCCCTGGCTAGTCGCCGAGAAGCGCTTCATCGCGCAGGTCGCCGCGCAGGGCACTGCCGTGCTCGGCATCTGCCTGGGTGCGCAACTGATTGCTTCGGCACACGGGGGGCGTGTGTATCGCGCTCCAGAGAAGGAAATCGGCTGGTTTGACATTGAGGCGGTCGACGCCCCGCAGGGCTGCTTCCGTTTCCCGCAGCGCTGCACGGTCATGCACTGGCACGGCGAAACCTTCGATCTGCCCCCCGGCGCGCACCGGCTGGCGGTCAGTCAGGCCTGCGCCAACCAGGCCTTTCAGCTCGGCGAACGCGTCATCGGTTTGCAGTTCCACCTCGAGATGACGGAAGCCAACCTGCACGCCATCCTTGCGAACTGCCGCCATGAACTGCAAGTGGCGCGCTATGTGCAGACTGAAGCCGCGATCCTTGAGGCCGGACTGCAGCACTGCGCCAAAGCACATGCCCTGATGGCGCAACTGCTGGACTACCTGACGCGCCGACGTTCCACCTGAGGCACTGTTGTCGCGCGCACCGACCGCACGCTCGCGTGTCTTTCATTGGCCGGACGGAAGGGGATCACCGACAGGCGTTTAGAATGCGTCAAGTCCTTCCTTGCAGGAGCTTACGTCATGCGCATGCCCCTCAGTTCCAGCGTCTTCGCATCCCCCCGCGCGTTGCTTCATACCTTTTTGCTGCTATGCACCTTGTCGCTCGCCGGCTGCGCCAGCCTGAGCCAGCGCGAACCGGTCCGCATCAATGTCGTGGGGCTCGATCCGCTTCCTGGCCAGGGCATGGAAATGCGCTTCGCGGTGAAGTTGCGGGTGCAGAACCCCAACGACGCCGCGATCGACTTCGACGGCATTGCCCTGGAACTGGAGCTAAATGACAAGCCCTTTGCCACCGGCGTTAGCGACCAGCGCGGCAGTGTGCCGCGCTTTGGTGAGGCGGTCGTGAGCATTCCGGTGACGGTGTCGGCCATTGCCGTGGTGCGCCAGGCGCTCGGGGTGATCGACGGCAAGCCCAGCGACAGCGTGCCCTACTCGGTGCATGGCCGTCTGGCTGGTGGCCTGCTTGGTAGCGTGCGCTTTTCGAACACGGGCAGGCTGAGCCTCCCTGACAGCCTGAAGACGCTGCGCTGAGTCCTGCACGCAGCGCGCTGTCAAATGCATCCGCGGCTTGTCCGCATCCCTCTTTCGCGTCCCGCCACCCGCCCGCGCCCCTTGCCACAACACGCCGACATGCCACCCACTGCGTCGCTCCCGTCCACCCCGATTCGCGTGCTCTCCGTCATCCCGCCGATGACGCAGCTGAACACGCCCTATCCCTCCACCGCCTACCTCACCGGCTTCCTGCGTTCGCGTGGTGTCGATGCCTTGCAGGAAGATCTGGCGTTGAAGCTGGTGCTGCGCCTGCTGTCGCCAAACGGGCTGGATGCCATCCGCGTCTGCGCCGAGGCCTTGCCGCGCAGGAAGCGCACGCCGCTGGTGCAGGGCTTCATCGAGCACTTCGCGCGCTACCGCTTCACCGTCGGCCCGACCATCGCCTTCCTGCAGGGGCGCGACCCGACCATCGCCCATCGCATCGCCAGCCGCAGCTTCCTGCCCGAGGGCCCGCGCTTCGATGCGGTCGATGCTTATGTGGACCCGAACGACCCTGACGGTGGCGACCCGCTGGGCTGGGCCTTTGGTGCGCTGGGCCTGACCGACCGCGCCCGGCACCTGGCCACGCTGTACCTGAACGAGCTTGCCGACATCCTGCGCGACGCGGTCGATGCCCGCTTCGAGTTCGTGCGCTACGCCGAGACCCTGGCGATGAGCCAGCCCACCTTCGAGCCCCTGGCTGCCGCACTGGCCACGGCGCCGACGCTGGTGGATGAGTATCTGCAGGCGCTTAGCCTCGAAGCCGTTTCCCGTCACGCCCCTCAGCTCGTGCTGCTGTCCGTGCCCTTTCCAGGTTCAGTCTATGGCGCCTTCCGCATCGCGCAGACAATCAAGGCGCAGCACCCGGACATCGTCACCGTGCTTGGCGGTGGCTTCGTCAATACCGAACTGCGCGAGCTGGCCGAGCCGAGGGTGTTCGACTACTTCGATTTCGTCACGCTCGATGATGGCGAGCGTCCGCTGCTGGCGCTGCTCGAGCACCTGCAGGGCCGGCGTGGCAGGTCGCGCCTGGTGCGCAGCTTCATGCGCGAGCCTGACACCGGTGCAGTGCGCTACATCAACCTCGCCGAGCCTGACGTGCCCTTCGCCGAGGTCGGCACTCCGACCTGGGACGGCCTGCCGCTGGACCGCTACCTGTCGGTGCTCGACATGCTCAACCCCATGCACCGCCTGTGGTCGGACGGGCGCTGGAACAAGCTCACCGTGGCGCATGGCTGCTACTGGAAGAAGTGCAGCTTCTGCGACGTCAGCCTCGACTACATCGGCCGCTACGACGGCGCCTCGGCCAGCCTGCTGGTCGATCGCATCGAGGCCATCATCGCCGAAACCGGCCAGACCGGTTTTCATCTTGTGGATGAGGCCGCACCGCCCAAGGCCTTGAGGGCGCTCGCCACCGAGCTGTTGCGCCGCGGCGTGGCGATCTGCTGGTGGGGCAACATCCGTTTCGAGAAGTCCTTCACCCCCGAGCTCTGCCACGTGCTGGCCGACAGCGGCTGCATCGCGGTGTCCGGCGGCCTGGAGGTGGCTTCTGACCGCCTGCTCAAGCTGATGAAGAAAGGCGTGTCGGTGGAGCAGGTGGCGCGCGTCACCCACGCCTTCACCGAGGCAGGCGTGCTGGTCCATGCCTACCTGATGTACGGCTTTCCGACGCAGACCGTGCACGACACCGTGGATGCGCTGGAATACGTGCGCCAGCTGTTCGCCGCAGGCTGCATACAGTCCGGCTTCTTCCACCGTTTTGCGTGCACCGTGCATTCGCCAGTGGGTATGCACCCGGAGGAGTACGGCGTGCAGCTCGTGCCTCTGCCCGAGGTCAAGTTCGCGAAGAATGATGTCGGCTTCATTGACCCTGGCGGAGTCGATCACGACAGCCTGGGCCGGGCGCTGAACAAGGCGCTCTATAATTACATGCATGGCATCGGCCTGGAGGCCGACGTGCGCGAGTGGTTCGACGGGCGCGTGCCCCGCCCCCGCGTGGCCAAGCACTTCATCGCCCGCGCCTTGCCCGCGACGGTGCAAGAATGACACCGGCAATGCCGGCCCCTATACTGCAAGCGGACCTGACAGCGGCGCCGTACAGCGCGATACCCGGATGAATGATGACAAACCGGCAGGACCGGAACTCAAGCTGATACTCGACGAAGCGACACGTTCGCTGCGTGCGAGCATCGTGCCTGATGAGCGCTTGCCGCGCATAGATCCCTATTGGGTGCGTGATTGCCTGGCAGAGGCCGGCTTTTCGGGCTTGAAGGTGCGTACCGACGGGGTCAAGAACTTGCTGGCGCAGTACAACGCTGGTACGGCGGTCAGCGAACTCGAGATCGCCGACTGCGTTGATGCCGCGCTGCAGGTCGTGGTGTCGCCGAGCGGGCTCGAGGCACGGCTGACGATCGCGCCGGCGCAGGGTGGCCGTGCGGCGACCAAGGCCGAGGTGCTTGAACAGCTCAGCCAGAAAGGTATCCACGAAGGCGTGCTGGTCGACGAAATAAACCGTGCCATCGCTAACGGCAACGCCCGCGAACTTGTGATTGCGCGTGGACGCGAACCTGTCGCCGGCGACGACGGCCGGCTTGAATGCCTGCTGCCCGAGATCCGTGCCCGCGTGCCCAACATCAGACCTTGCGGCCGCACCGACTACCGTGACCTGGGCGAAATCCAGGTTGTACAGGAAGGCGACGCCCTGATGCGCCGCCATCCGCCAACCCGTGGCACGCCCGGCATCAGCGTGCTGGGCAAGCCGATCCCGGCCAAGCCCGGTAAGGATGTCCGCTTCGCCCTGAAACTGAAGGGTGTTCGCCCTGCCGACGACGACCCTGATCTGCTCGTCGCCGCTATCGACGGCCAGCCGCTGCAGGTCAGGGCGGGCATGATGGTGGAGTCGATTTTCACTGTTGATACGGTGAGTATGGCGACGGGCAACATTCTGTTCGACGGCGCAGTGCGTGTGCGCGGAGACGTCAAGGCGGGCATGCGAGTCGAGGCCAGCGGCGACATCGAGATTGGTGGTGTGGTCGAGCCGGCCACACTCGAATCCGGCGGCAGCATCGTGGTCAGGAACGGCGTGCTTGGCGGTATCGGACAGAAGGAGCGCGGTGACCACCGTATCCGTTGTGAGGGCAGCTTTTCCGCCACCTATGCACAGCAGGCGCGCGTCGAAGCCGGCGACTCGATCTTCATCGACGACCTGGCCATGCAGTGCGAGCTCACCGCGGGCAATCACATCCGTCTCGGCGATCGCCGCCGCGGTCAGGTCATTGGCGGGTTGCTGCATGCCACCTTGTCGATTCATGCGCGCACGATTGGCGCCCCCAACCGCATTCGCACCGAGCTTGAGATCGGCACTGATCCGGCGCTCGCCCGGGCGTTGCAGGCCCTGGTGCAGCAGCGTGACACCAAGGAAACCCAGTTGCTGGAGGTTGGCAAGCTGCTGAGCTTCGCCGACCGCCACGCTGACCGCATCGCCCCCGATGTGCGCTTGCGGGCAGAGCAGACGGCGGCAGCCGTCTCGGGCGAGATCGAGGCCCTGCGCGTGGATGAGGAGGCCGTCCGCCACCGCCTGAGCCTTGCCCAGCGTGCACGGGTCAATGTCGAACGGGTGATCTACGACGGCGTCGTGGTGCGCATGGCCGAATCCAGCCTGCGTATCCACGGCGAGCGCGGAGCCACCACGGTGCGCCTGGTCGACCAGAGCCTGGCTGTTTTCCCGCTCGAGGACGACAGCGACCTCGACGACGACAGGTGACAATTGCCGACACTTGCGGCATGATTATTTTTCTTCAAACAAATCAAGGGTCCGGCGGGGTTGCAAAACAACTCCGCGATATGAGTCGTTGTGCCTTGTCGAACACTGAGTCGATCTGCGCCGAGGATCAGTCCTCGACGGATGCGGATGCCGACTCACCCGGGCGATCTTGCCCGTCTTCGCTGTTCGCGGCCGCGCCCGCCAGCTCCTTTGCCGTGCGTATTTCCCTTGCGCGCGACCTGCCCGTGATCCTTCCAATGCGGGAGGGTGCCCCTGCCTGCATTGAAACCCCATCGCCCCGATCCGTCCGTGTCGCTCCTGCCTTGCGGCGGGCGCGTGCGCGTGGCTGAGTCGGGCACGCCCAGCTCCCATGGAAATTCTGATACTCGTCGTACTCATCATCATCAACGGCCTGTTCGCCATGTCCGAAATCGCGCTCGTCACCGCGCGCAGGGCGCGCCTGTCCAGGCTGGCCGAGGACGGTGACCATGCCGCAGCGGTAGCAATCAAGCTTGGCGAACAACCCACCCGCTTCCTGTCCACGATCCAGATCGGCATCACCTCGATCGGCATCCTCAACGGTATCGTCGGTGAAGCCGCACTCGCCGGTCCGCTTGCCACCTGGCTGCAGACGTTGGGCATGGAACAGCGTGTCAGTGAAATCGGCTCGACCGTGCTGGTCGTGCTCGTGATCACCTATGTTTCGATCGTCGTCGGCGAGCTGGTGCCCAAGCGCATTGGCCAGATTAACCCGGAAGGCATTGCCCGCCTGGTGGCGCGGCCGATGAACATGTTGTCGATCGCTTCGCGCCCCTTCGTGCATCTGTTGTCGAGCTCTACCGCGCTACTGTTGCGCATGATGGGCCAGATTGAAATCAGTGGCCCGAGCGTGACCGAAGAGGAGATCCGCGCCATGCTCGACGAGGGCTCGGTGGCTGGCATCATCGAGAAGAGCGAGCACGAGATGGTGCGCAACGTGTTCCGCCTCGACGAGCGCCAGCTCGGCTCGCTGATGGTGCCGCGCTCGGACATCGTATGGCTGGACGTGAATCGGCCGCTCGACGACAACCTGTCGCTGATGGCCGCCTCGGCGCACTCGCGCTTCCCGGTGTGCCGCGGCGGTCTCGACGAAATCCTCGGCATCATCAGCTCGAAGCAGCTGTTCAACCAGACCCTGCGCGGGGACGCTGTCGATCTCACCGAAGCGCTGCAGACCCCGATCTATGTCCCCGAATCACTGACCGGCATGGAGTTGCTCGACCAGTTTCGCGTCTCCAGCACCCACATGGTGTTCGTCATCGACGAATACGGCGAGGTGCTCGGCATGGTCACGCTGCACGACCTGCTCGAGTCGGTGACCGGCGAGTTCCAGTCTGACAACGGGGAGGAGGCCTGGGCTGTGCAGCGCGAGGACGGCTCCTGGTTGCTCGATGGCCTGATCCCCATCCTTGAGCTGAAGGACCGCCTCGACATGAAGGCGGTGCCGGAAGAGGACAAGGGCCGCTACCACACCCTGTCGGGCATGATGATGTGGCTGCTGGGCCGCTTGCCCAGCACGGGTGACATCGCCGTGTGGGAAGATTGGCGCTTCGAGGTGGTTGACCTCGATGGCAAGCGCATCGACAAGGTGCTGGCCAGCCGTGTGCCCGAAGCCGGCGCCGAAGGGGTCGAGGAAGGCAGCGAGCCAGGCACCTGAGCCGGCCGATCTGCTTGATCGCCAGTTGAAAACGCCCCGCATCCGTGACGGATTGCGGGGCGTTTCGTTTCAGGCCGCAGTGCGCAAACAAGCGCTGGTTGCGGCTGTGCTGGATTATTTCAAGGCTGCCAGTGCGGCAGTGTAATCGGGCTCTTCCTTGATCTCGGGCACGAGCTGCGAATACACGACCTTGTCGCTGGCATCGATCACGACCACAGCGCGGGCGGTTACGCCAGCGAGCGGGCCGGAGGTGATGGCGACACCGTAGTCCTGGGCGAAAGCCGGATTGCGGAAGGTCGACAGCGTCGTCACGTTCTGCAAGCCTTCGGTTTCGCAAAAGCGCTTGGCCGCAAAGGGCAGGTCGGCGGATACGACCAGCACCACGGTATCAGTCAGGCTGGCGGCATCGGTGTTGAACTTGCGGGTCGAGGTGGCACACACCGGGGTGTCGAGGCTGGGCACGATGTTCAGCACCTTGCGCTTGCCGGCGAAGGCATCGAGGCCGACGTCGGCCAGGTCGGCACCGGTCAGCCTGAAGGCGGGGGCGGAATCACCCGCTTGGGGGAAGCGGCCGGCGACGTCGATCGGGTTGCCGCCAAGGGTCACATTGCTCATGGGTCTGTCCTCTGTCTGGTATCGGGTTCTGCCGCCGGGCTCTGCGGGTCTCCGGTCAGCGGACTGACAGACTACACCAGGCGCAACCACTCGGGACAGCATCACTCAGCGTGGCGGACGGTCCTCGATTTCAACTTCGCGGATCACCTCACCTTCGATGACCAGGCCCTGAGCTTCACCGCGGGCATCACCACGCCCCGCCGGCGGATGTTCGCGCATCTGCTTGCGCAGCGCACGGGTTTTCCACCACAGGTAGCCCCAGGCCACCACGCCAACGGTGACGACCACGGCGAAAAAGACGACCGAAAACATCAGTGCCACGCCGAACAGCGCAATGGTGACAAGCGCAGTGAGAATCTTCTGCAGCAGACTGGGGGGAGGGCGATCAGCGGCTCCAAACTGGCTGAAAAGGCCGGAGAATTTCGGGTCTCGATACATGAATGCTTCCTGGAAAATGGCGAGGCCGCCACGGCAGGCGAAGGCGGCAGGATACGGGTCAGAGGCCGGCACCGGGCAGAAAATTCCAGCACGACGATGTTTCATCATGCAACAACCCGCCCCGCAAAGGGCACCCACCGCCCACGCCTGATACCCGGCGCGGGCGGTGGGTGCCAAGGGTCTCAGGCCTTGGACTTGAGCGCCTTGATCACCTCGCGCAGCACTTTCTCCTTTGCAGTCGCCGTCTTTCCGCCCTGCAGGCGCAGGACATCCGCCAGCAGGCCAAGCTGCACAAAGACCGAATCGAGTTCGCGGGGCGAGGCCGTCACCGTGTCCAGCGTGTCACGGTAGGTCTGGATCAGTGCCTCGCTGGCCGTGCCCCCCCCGGGCAGTGCAGCGCCTGCGAGCCAGCCTGCGACCGTCGCATCGGCTGCCATCACTGCGTCCCAGAAATCGAAGCGACGCTTGAAGCGCGCGCGCGCAGCCTCGATACAGCGTGTCGCATCGGCCTCGCCCTCTGGGGCATCGCCCAGCACCGCATCAAGCTGCATGCGGTTGATGCGGGCATAGGGGTTCCAGTCGGCGGCACGCGGGTCGGCTTCGCCGCGCGCGTAAGCATCGCGTGCGCGTTGCAAGGCCTCGATGACTGCCTCCTTCTTCGGCGCCTGGTGGCGCAGCAGGATCAGGGCCTTTTTCTTCCACGCACTGCCGATGATGCTCTGGCGCTCGGTGTTGGGTCGTGCCGCGCCGACGACAATGCCCGCGGTTTCTTCATCATCGCCTGCCGGGTGCAGTCCGGCCAGTGCGGACAGGGCCGCTGCGCGTGCCAGCGCGTCATCGATCATGACTGACGCTGCTGCCAGATCCTGTCCTGTGTCAGGTGTGCTCAGGCGCTCGGCCTGGCGGGCCTCCATATTGATGAGCTGTTCGATCGCGCTGATTGGCACCAGCCCTTGTGACGAGTCCTCTGCAATGGCGCGCAGCAGTGCCATGCGTGCAGCATCGAAGCCGACCCTGCCGAACTCCGCGTACAGGCGCCCGAGTGCCTGCAAAACATCGGTGCGCTCGGCCCAGTGGGCCGGCTGGCGTCCCAGGCGGCGACGGATGCGCTTGTCCAGCGCGTCGAAGTCGAGCTCGCCCTTGCCTGCATCAGGCAGGCGGGTGTTGAGGAGCAGCTGCTCAAGCCAGTCCAGCAGTTCTTCAGGCGCCAGCAGGGGGGCGTCGTCGGGGGGCGCACCCGCATTGAGCCGCAGCTGGAAGGCCGGATCGCCATAGGCCTGGTAGGCCCCCCAGGTGTTGCAGTCGGGGTGGGCGTCGAGTGTGGCCTGCCGGGCGAGGAGGACCGCATCGGCAAAGCGTGCCCCCCGCACCGCCATCTGGTTGAAGAAGGTTTCGGAAAAGCTCAGTGCGGCGTCGTCGCGCACCTCCCAGCCCGCTGCGACCACACAGCGCACGCCCATGTCGATCAGCTCGCGTGCCAGACTGGCGGCGAGGCGTTGATCGCCCTCGCCGGTACCGATCTTGCCCAGATGGCAGCAGCTCAGGAACACCAGATCGGGCACGATTTCCATCAGACCGATCTCGGCCGCAGACAGCAGCAAACCGTCGGACAGCACGACGCCGCTGCGATAGTGGCCGTCAGCGCCGCGCTTGGCGTAAATGCCGTGCGCAGCAACGACCAGGATCCGGCAGGGCCTTGCGAACAACCGGGAGAACACGTCGCCGGCCAGCGCATCGGGGGGCGCATGGCTCACGTTATAGCCTGCGCCTTCGAGGATGCGGACCACGGCTTCGCCTTCGCGTGCGGCGCCGTCCAGGCTGGGCAGGCGGTCGGGACGCGGCTTGCCGTCGGCGTCCAGTCGCGGCTTCCAGCCCGCGCCGCCAAACTGTGCGTGATAGCCCTCGGTGCTGGGGTTGGCGATGACGCAGGCGCTTAGGGCGTCAGTGCGGATGATCTCGCGGCGGAAACGACTGGTCATGAACTGGCGCACCATGCGTGTCGTGCGCACCAGCGGTTTGGCATCGGCCTCGAGAAGTTCCCACGGCAGGTTGGCGGTGTTCTCGTCCACCACCAGGATCAGATTGTTGGCCTTGCGTGCCGTCGCCTTGAATTCCACCGGCACCAGTAGCTGGAACAGCATGTGACCCAGTGCCTGCTCTCCGGGTGCGTAACGCGTTGCGCTGGGGCCACTCAGTGCCTCGGCCGCGAGCTTTTCGATCAGGCCAGGCTGACGCTGCTGGAGGATGGCTTCGGCACGCGCCTTTTCGCCCATGTAGGTGAAGCGCAGGCGTTCGGCATAGCGCACTAGCGGTGGGCTATCGAAACCCTGTGCCAGTGGCAGCGTCGCGCTTGCATTGCCGGCGCCATACAGCGTCAGCAACTGGCGCAGGGCTTGCGGCGGGATGGGGTTGTGCAGGCGCGGCGTCCAGCATTCGGGGCTGCAGTCGCTGTCGTCGCGATCGGCATCGCTGACCGCCAGTCGCGGCCAGTAGTCGGAGAAGGGGGTCGCCGACAGGCGCTGGCGTACGCCGTTGCCGTACTGCAATTCGTTTGACAGCTCTAGTTCGGCATCGAGCTGCGCCAGCTCGGTGGCCAGCGTTTGGTCCAGCGCGCGGACCGCGTAGGCCGCCGAGATCGCAGTGTCGCGGTAGAGCTCGATCAGCTCGAGCGCGACGACGCGGCCACGCGGCGCCTTGCGTGCGCCCGAACCCAGTGCAAAGTCGCGGTTGGCAAGCAGCACCCCGCGTACGATTGCCCTCACCGCGTCGCCGACCTCTAGCCGCGCGGCCGAATTGGTGCCGATCAGCAGGCTCGCCAGACGCAGCGGCAGTACGCTGTCGCTCGCCGCGCTGCAGTGCTCTTCGCCCTCCCGGTCGCAGGCGTGCAGCAGGTAGCGCAAGGCGCCGGCGCGGACCGCCTCGCTCACCCCTTCCGCGCCCAGCCGGCCCATCTCGCCCAGACCAACGACGACCGCCCCGCGCCCGGTACGACGCAGGCTTTCCTCGTGGCGGCGCGGCATCAGCACCACCGTGGCATTGCCAAGCTCGCCGGAATGAATGCCCAGGCGCTGGCGCTGACTGAGTGCACCTTCGACCAGCCAGCGATCGATTGCACCCTCGGCGCCCGCGATTGGATCGCCCTTGTAGTGGCCGCAGAGGATGGGCACCTGGACGAAGCGCAGATCCATCGCCCTCACCGCTACCGCCAGGGTGCTGCGCTTGCGCTTTGGCAATGGCCGCAGGCGCCCGCCGAGTGCGAGGCAGGCAATTTCAGCATCGCTCGGATATGCAGGCGGCGGGCCGGCGCGGTAGCTGATCAGGGGCGCCTGCGCGTCCTCGCCGCGGCTCACTGCCAGGCGGTCGAGGCGGATCGGCATGCCCTTGTCCAGCATCGCCGTGATGTCGGCAAAGTACTTGCCTGTGCTGGTCAGACCCATGTGATCGACGGGCATGGCCCAGCAACGCTCGTCGGGCAGGTTGGGAATGCGGCCCGATTTCCAGGTGACCGAGCCGTCGCCGTCGGGGGTGCCGCGCATGATGATGTTCTTCGGTTTGCCGTCCTCGGTCTGCAGCAGAATGCCGCAAGGGGTGTTGTCGGCCTTGCCGAAGACGTAGGCGACGCGCTCGGGCGCAAGGTCTACCCAGCGCGTGTCGGCCAGCTCGCGCCAGAACGCGGTGGCCTCGTCCAGCATCGCCTGGGTCGGCTTGCCGGCGAGCTGCCTGCCGAACCAGAAGTCGTTGTTGATCGCCGCCAGCTCGGTCCACACCTCGGCCCGGTAATAGTCCTTGTCCGCCAGGCCGGCGGTGTCCTCGAAGCCGGGTGCGGGCAACAGGTGCACCGCACCCGGAAAGCCGGCAATGATGTCGAGCACGGCCTGCATGCCGTTCTTCAGGTCCAGCCGCGCCAGCATGCGGACGGTCTCCGACTGGCCGAGCAGGGTTTCGACGAACAGGTGCGAGCCGTGATTGGGCGTGCCCAGCATCAGCAAGCGTCCACCGGGGCGCGCGACGATATCCGGCCACAGGGTCTGGTCGGCGGCGAAGGCCGCACGCACCACCAAGCCGCCCATGCTGTGGGCGAGGATACGCACCGGCTGGTCGGGGTGGGTCTGCAGTGCCGTACGCAGCACGCCGGCGAGATCAGCGCCTAGCCTGCGAATCGGCTGGCGCCAGTCGTAATCGTGGCGGATCACGTGGTGGCTGGCTTCGAGATGATCGGCGAGCTTGCCGTAGGCCATCCCGACCAAACCGTCCTCATGCACCGTCTTGTGCGTGCCCATGGCAATGCGCGACAGCCGACCACGGGCGAGATCAAGCGGATCGAGCCAGATGCGGTTGTCGTCGGCGACAAGATGGCTGCCCATGATGCCGGGCAGGAAGATTAGTACCGGCACGCTGTTGTCGACCGGTTCGTTCTCGCCGCGACTGGTGCGTCCGGCCGCGGCCGGCTTCAGTTCCGGCAGGTCAAGGGGCTGCCAGGGCGCCGCCTGCTCCGGTGCTTCGTGGGTCAGCCAGGCGCCGAGCGCAGCCGGCAAGGATATGCCGGCACTCTTCACGTCGTCGCGGAAATAGCGGAAATGGCTGACTTCCGGCCCCTGCACGTAGATTGCACGAGGCGGCGGTGGCGGGGGTGACGTTTCCGGCGCTGCGGCGCGGGCGATGAGGCCGCCGTACATCGAGTCGGTGTCCACCACCAGGTCGTTGCGCGCACGATCGAAAAAGGCCCAGTCCACGAACATCACGCCGATGCGCTGCACCAGTCCCGCACCTGCGCCCTCGATGTCACCGGCAATGATGGCCATCCGCACCTGCGGTGCGAGCGCGGCACGGCCGAGCAGCATGCCCATTGGTGACTCGGGCAGCATCGCCTCGATACCCGGCACCAGGTCGGGCTGCAAACGCTTGTCGGCAATCTCCAGCACGACGCGCGCAAGGAAGGCGAGGCTGCGGTCAGCGACCTTGCGCGCGGCCGCGACCGCCAGCGGCGAGGCGACGACGCCGGCCACGGTGCCGGCCCCCCAGGTCCCGAAGCGGCGCACCAGGTTCAGCAGCGTAGACAGGAACACGTCGAGGTTGTCCGACAGCAGCGCCGTGCCGCGCGCGGGAGCGGCCACACGCACATAGCGCTCGACGCGCAGTTTCTTGGCGCGCAGCAGGCCAGCCAGGCGGCGCAGCTTGGCCTGCTCGGCGGCGGCCACTGCCGCCAGTTCGCGCGCCCCGGTGCGCGCGCCGCGCTCGTCGAAGCGTGGTGCAGGACGCCAGGCGTCGATCAGTTCATCGAGCATCTCATCGTCGGGGTCGAGGCACATCAGGTCGCCAACCAGGCCGCCGCGCGAATGCGTGACCAGGCACAGCTGGCTGCCTGCAGGCAGGGTCTCGGCCAGCGCCAGCGCGTTGTCGATCGGGCTTTCCGAAAAGGTGCGGTGCTCGAAGCCGAATACGCGGTCGCCGAAGTGCGCTTTCAGCAGGCCCCAGGCGCTGCTGCCGGGCAGGTCGCCAAAGCCACCCAGGGTATGCGAGCCGGTGCCGTGGATGAACACCAGCAGCGTGCCCGCCTTCTTTGCGGCGCTCAGGCGTGGGTCATCCGCCGCACAGCGGTCACTGTCCTGCAACACGCCGCCGCTCCAGTGGTAAAGCCCGGGAGCGCCGGCGAGACGGCTCTCGATGGTCTCCATCAGCGCCTGCGCGCCCTTGCGCGAGGCCCAGGCTGCCGCCCATTCCCCGGCCGAGTCCTTGATCTTCTGGCCGAGCAGCTCGCGCGCCCTGGCCTTGGCTTCGGTGTTCAGTTCGTCGTCGACGAGCTCGAGTTCCATCACCCGGCGCCACACCCAGCCAAGCGCGCCGCGGGTGGTGTCGCGGCTGTCGCGGAAGCGGGCAAAGTCGATCAGGCCATCAGTATCGATCAGTTCCGGGCGGGCACGTTCGAGCTGCTCGGCGAGCGCATCGGCGCGCATGAAGATCGTCGTGCCATCGGCGGCTTCCAGCGCCAGCAGACCGGCACGAGCGTCGAGCACTTCGCTCGCTGGGGCGTCGGCGCTGCGGCTGGCCGGCGCCAGCTCCAGCGTGCGCTTCAGCCTGAGGCTGGGCAGCAGGGGTTCGCTGTCACTGCCATCGGCCCGGCTGCCCGCCGTGCGCAGCACCGCGGGCAGCGCAGTTGCGGACGATGCTTCGGCCTGAAGCGGCATTTTCAATCCGGGCGCTCGGGGTGTGGCCATCTTGGTCTCCTCGTCGGTCGGTACGGACAGCGCACCGATTGACTTCGATAATGTCAGGAACAGGCGATGCCTGAAGCATCTTGCCGCCCGCCTGGCGGGCGCCCGATGTACTCAGGGGTGTCGCCACAGGGCGAAAGACTGGAAGCGACTGGCCGTCCACCACGCACTGGCCGACACCCCGCGGGCCAGGTTGCGCGTGCTGGCCCGTGATTCAAGCGGACGCAACACGTCGCCGTCGCCACGGCGACGTGCCTCGGTGCCGTCCTGCTCGGGCACGACCAGGCTGATCTGGCCCGAGCGGTTGAGGTCGCGGTGTCTGGCGACGATGACGCACACTTCGCCGGCATTGGCGGCCGTCTGCAACAGGGTGAGATCGATTTCGCGGACCCAGCCGAAAGCCACGCCATGCTCATCGAGCCAGTCGTATATGTCGTTGGCGTTGAGCTCGCGCACGCTCTGGCCGAAGCAGGCCTCCACCGCTTCACCCAGCGCCAGGCGGCGTAGTGCGTTGTCGCTCCACCACACCCGCGGTAGGTAGGCTCCGGCCAGATAGGCGTAGTCGGCGGCATAGGTGTTGCAGAAGCTCGTGCCGCCACGAGGCGCGTAGCGCAGGTGCGCGGCATGGGTGACATCGAGGTAGTCGACGATCCGCGTCAGCGCCGCAGCAAGCGCTGCGGGGCGGCGCCCCTGGCGCAGCGGGCGGTCGGCTTCGCCCAGCGGGTAAGCACGTGCGCCATCGTGCACCCGGCTGCTGTCATCGTGATCGAATGGCAGATGGGCGACCGGCAAGGCCGGCAGCCTTGCTTCGGTGCCTCGACCTGCGGCCGCACGCGGGGCTGCGCGGCTGCGCGGACGAGGTGCGAGCGGCGCAAGGTAGTGCTCCACCACCACGCCATCGCGTGGCATGCCGTTCAGCAGCACGCGCACCAGCACCCAGCCTGGGGCGGATGCCGGGCCACGCAGTTCGACTTCGGTGCCCTGCGCCAGCGATGCCAGCAGGCTTGCCGTCGATACGCGTGGCGCGGAACGCAGGTTGAGCTGCAGCGGCACGACCGCGTGCGTGGGCGCGAAAGGCGCCGCCAGCGGGGCGACGGTGCCGGCAAGCCCGAGCTCGCGCAGCGCACGCCTGGCCTTTTCCAGCAGTTCGCGGCGGTCGGCGAAGCCATTCAGGCCGCCATTGATGCGGCGTGTGATCGTGTTCAGGTCGTCGACGTCGGCCAGCGCGTTGAGGTCCTGACGCTGCCAGAAATATACCGCCGAGGGCACGGCCAGGTCGCTGGCAACGCGATCGGGGTCGACCACCACGTCTTCGCCACACCAGCGCATGAAGGCGCGGTAGTTGTCCTTGCCGGTGAGCTGGATGAGGCCGCGACCGCGGTAACGGTAGCCCTCGCCGCTGGCCTCGGGCCCGTTGCCCATGCGCGCGCCATAGACGCGGCTGCCAATCCTGTCGGGCTTGCGCGCGTAGGGCTCGGCCTCGGTGCGCGAGGAAAAGTAGCGGGGAAAGACCTTGAGCAGTCCGTCGGCCGAATAGTTGAGATTCTCGACCGTCAGTCGCAGGCAACCCGACTCGTGCATCAACTGCGCAAGGAAGTGCGCGATGCGTGGAGTGGTGTCGATGGCATGCATCGCCATCGCCGCATTGAGCGTGTCGACGTATGCGTCAGCCCGGGCCCCGGTGGCGCCCATTCGGGTGAGCACCTCGCGTGTGATCAACATGCTGCATCCCCCTCAAGTGCTCACCGTTGCAGTTTGCGCCCTTTCACTTAAGCCCAGCGTGGGATGCAATTCAAGCGGGGCCCGCGCCGCGTGCTCAGCTGCGCCAGGTGCTGCGTCCGCCGCGTTTGGCGCGATACATTGCCTGGTCGGCACGGTCGATCAGGCTCTCGGGTGTCTCGCCATGGTTCGGGAAGCAGGCAATGCCGACGCTGGCCGAGATCGAAACCTGCACGCCGTCGACATCGAATGGCTCGGACAGGCTGTGCACGATCTTCTCGGCTGCATGCGCGGCGGTTTCCTCGCAGTCGGAACCCGGCATCAGCACGACAAACTCGTCACCCGCCAGGCGCGAAACCGTGTCTTCTTCACGGAACAGGCGCTCGAGGCGTCGCGCCACCGCGCACAGCAGGCGATCGCCGAATTCGTGGCCATAGGTGTCGTTGACGGGCTTGAAGCGATCGAGGTCGATGAACAACACCACCACGCAGGTTTCCTGGCGTCGGGCACGGCGGATCATCTGCTCCAGGCGGTCGAGCACCAGGGCGCGATTGGGCAAACCGGTCAGGGTGTCGAAGTTGGCACGCAGCCAGATCTCATGATCCTTGCGCCGCAATTCGGTAACGTCGGCGATCAGCGCCAGACGTTCGGTGACGGCACCCGTCGCGTCGGGCAGCGTGGAAATGCGGGCATAGCCGGTGTAGCGCGTGCCGTCGGGACGCATGCCATCGAAGTCACCTTCGACGGTCTCGCCGGCGGCAGCCCGCAGCAGGGCCTGCAGGCTGCGCTGCGCCTGATCATCTGCGCACAGGCAGTCAGTGTCACGACCGATGAGTTGCTCCTTCGCATGGCCACTGATCTGGCAGAACGCGTCATTGACGCTGATGATGTGCTGATCGGGCCCGATGACGAGCACGCCCTCGACGATGTTGTTGAACACCTTGCGGTAGTGCGCTTCGCGCACTTCGACAAGGCGGATTGCGCGGCCATGACGCTCAAGGGCCAGCAGCAGCGCGGCCAGCGCCGTGGCAAACAGCAGGCTGGCAAGCGTTGCACGCTTGATGCCCTGAGCCTTGCGCTTACGCAGCGGCTGCAGTGCATCGTCGAGCGCAATGCCCGATAACATGATCAGACCGGAAGGCAGCCTGCTCCAGCCAACGAAGCGGGCAAGCCCATCGACCAGGCTGCTGTCTGCCACGTAGGTCCCCTCGCGCTGATCGAGCTGGGCAATGAACGGTCGATCGAGGCGAAGTTGCCGGTCGTAGTGCTCTTCGCCCTTCAAGCTGCGCAGGAGCATCGTGCCATCCGCGCCGAAGAGCGTCAGGGTGACCAGCGGACCGGGATCAAAACGTCGTAACTGTGCCGACCATGCGTCCACCGATACGGCAATCGACACCACCCCATCGAAGCGCCCATCGCGATACAGCGCACGTGCAATCTGCAGACTCCACGCGTTGGTCAGCCGTCCCAATACCGGCGGGCTGACTACCAGCCGGTCATCGGCGGCGGTTGCCAGCGTGCGGAAGTACTCGCGGTCTCCCAGGTAATTACGGGGTGCGGGCCCAAGCGAGGAATAGGCCAGATAGCCGTCGCGGTCGATACGAAACAGCTGCAGGACAAATCCGGGGCGCCAGGTGTCAAGGGTGATCCTGGCCAGGGCATCGACATGTTCGGGCGTGTGCTGCAGCGCGGAACGCGCGATGTGCAAAACATGGTCCAGGCTGTCCACGGTGACCTGCGTCGCCTCACCCGCCGCCCTGGCCTGGGTCAATGCGTGGGCTTCGAGGCGCGCACGTTCCATACGCTCGTCGTTGCGCATGTCGCGGGTCATGTCGAACCAGCCGAACGCGACGATCAGGATGCCCGCCACGATGACCGCAACCCGAATCGCGCCCAGTGGCCACTGTCTTGCCCGTTCCTGCGTCATCGATGGAAATGGCACGTGATCAGCCCTTCTGCACCGAAAGCACCCTTCATCGGCCTGCCCCCCAGCGCTGAAAATGTTGTCAGCACTTTTGATCCTACACCCCGGCCCCCGTTCTCGTATGCTGAAGATGCCATGCCGTGGCTGACGAACTCAGGGTCGCAACAGGAACAGCAGGGCCGATAGGGTAAGCACCGACAGCAGGGTCGACAGGAAGACGGCCGAGGCCACCGTGGACTGACAGACCTTGTAGCGCTGTGCAAACAGGTAGGGCGTGACCCCCGTCGGCAACGCTGCCAGTAGCACGCCGGTCATCGCCCACAGAGGTGGAACGTCGAATACCTGGGTCGCCAGCAGCCACATCAGCAGCGGCTGGGTCACCGTCTTCAGCGCGACCAGCAGCGCCGGCTCGCGCAGATTGCTGCCCAGACTGAAGCGCGTCAGCGAGGCACCGAGTGCAAACAGTGCGCAGGGTGTGGCCGCGCCGCCCAGCCCCTTGGCCACGGCATCGATCGGGCCGGGAATGTCGAAGTCGGTCAGCGCGAACGCCAGCCCGCTCGTCAGTCCCCAGATGATCGGCGTGCCCAGCACGCTGCTGGCGAGGTTGAGCAGCGTCCTGGCGGCAGATTGCCTGCTGCCGCGCGCCGCCTCGATCAGCGCCGTGGTCGGCGGCAGCATCAGCAGGCTGTGGCAGGCAATCATGACGAACAGCGGCAGCGACGCCGACGGGCCGTAGGCCGTCATCACGAGCGGAATGCCAAGCATGGCGGTATTGGAAAAGCCCGCCCCCAGGCCGAGCGCGGCCTGCTCGTCCATGCGGCGCGCAAACAGCAACCGCCCTGCCACCATCGCCAGCCCGTACACGGTGAAGGCGCTGAGGTAGTAGGACAGCAGATAGCCCCAGGGCATCGTTGCCGGCAGCTCGGTCTGGGCGATGGCGCGGAACAGCATCAGGGGCAGGGCGAAGTTGAACACGAACAGCGACAGCCCGCGGTTGGCCGCCTCGTCGAACACCCCAAGGCGTGCCGCCGCATAGCCGAGACCGAGCGTGCCGAAAACCGGCAGGATGATGCCGAAGATGATGTCCAAGACGGTCCCTTGCGTGAGTGGCTGGCGCCAGCTCTGCCGTCTTTGCCCCAGCCGAGTGCGAGGGCAGGAACGGCGGTCGGTGCAACTCACACGCGCAAGGGCAGGGGCGCACCGATGCGCAGTGTAGCCGCAACATTGCGTGCGGTCAGTTCGACATTGGCCGCGGCGTCGCGCAGTGCTTCGTCAAGCGTGCAGGGGTGATTGAGCACGCTGAACACGGCGTCGATGCCATGTTCGTGCACCACGCCGACCTTGTCGCCGAGCGAACCAGCGATGCCGATCACCGGCTTGCCATGACGCTTGGCGACGCGGGCGACGCCGATCGGGGTCTTGCCGTGAATGGTCTGAAAGTCGATGCGGCCCTCGCCGGTGATGACGAGGTCGGCATCGCGCACATGCGCATCCAGATCGACCGCGGCGGTGACGATCTCGATGCCCGGTTTCAGGGTCGCGCCAAAGAAGGCCAGCATCGCGGCGCCCATGCCGCCGGCCGCGCCGGCACCCGGGGTCGCAGCTACGGCAAGGCCGAGGTCGCGCTCGATGAGGGTGGCGAAGTGGGCCAGGTTGTCGTCAAGCGTCTTCACCATGTCGGGTGTGGCGCCCTTTTGCGGGCCGAACACCACCGATGCGCCGCGCGGGCCGGTGAGCGGATTGTCCACATCGCATGCGACCTCGATATGGCACGCGACCAGGCGGGGGTCGAGCCCTGAGATGTCGATGCGCGCCAGTGCGGCCAACGCGCCGCCGCCCGGCTTCAGGTCGTGTCCCTCGCCATCAAGCAGGCGCGCGCCCAGGGCCTGCACCATGCCGGCGCCACCGTCGTTGGTCGCGCTGCCGCCAATGCCGAGGATGAAGTGCCGCGCGCCGGCATCCAGCGCCTTGCGGACCAGTTCGCCCGTGCCGCGTGAGCTGGTGATCAGCGGATTGCGCTGGGCCGGCGGCACCAGCATCAGGCCGCTGGCGGCGGCCATTTCGATCACGGCGGTATCGCCGTCGCCGGTGAGGCCATAGAAAGCCTGCACCTGCTCGCCCAGCGGACCGCTGACGGTGGCGTCCAGCCTGCGCCCTTGGGTGGCTGCGACCATCGCCTCCACGGTGCCTTCGCCGCCATCGGCGACCGGCACGAGCAGGTAGTCCGCCTGCGGGAAGATGGCGCGAAAGCCCGCCTCGATGGCCTGCGCTACCTCGAGCGCGGAGAGGCTTTCCTTATATGAATCGGGGGCGATGACGATCTTCATGGCAGTGGGCTCCGGACGAGGGGGGCGCAACCGGCATTCCTCGCAAAGAGGCACCAGTCACAGGGCAGGCACAGCTTAGGTCAAGACGGGGCGCCAAGTCTTCGGGCGATTGAACAAATATAGTCGATATAATTCGCCAAAATTTGTTAACTTGAACAATTCATAGTGAGTCAAGTTCGAGTGCAATGAAGAGCAGCAGGCAGTCGTCAAGACGTGCGAGGTTCAGCCCGGTGAGTTCTCCGATCCCGCGCAGGCGGTAATCGAGCGTGTTGCGATGGACGTGCAAGGCGCCGGCGGCGGCGGCCGACTTCATGTCGTGTGCAAACCATGCGGCCAGTGTGCTGCGCAGCACGTTATCGCGATCATGCCCGGCGAGGCGCTGCAGGGGGCGGCGCAACTCGTCTGCTTGCCAGCCTTCGCTCAGGCCCGCCAGCAGTACCGCCAGGGTCTGCTCGGCATAGGCGTGCAGGGCCAAGCCCGGCTGGCGCCGACGGCCAAGCCGCAACACCGTGCGCGCCGACTGGTAAGAGCGCGCCAGGCCGTCGCGACCGCCGAACAGGCCGCCCAGCGCCAGGCGCAGGGTCGGGGTCGGGGTCGGGGCGTGCGCATGCTGCACGCCGGCGAGCAGGGCTTCGGCCCGGGCATGCAGGCGTGCAGCGTCGTCTGAGGCGGGCAGCAACACGACGAACTCACGCAGCGACACGGCGGCATACAGGGCTGCAGGCTCGATCGCCGCCACCCGCCCCAGTACCCGCTGCTGCTCGGCCAGCAAGGCTGTCGCGTCGGTGACGGTGGGGTCGGGCTCGATCAACAGTGCAACCCGCGGCAGCTCAGGGTCGACGCCAAGCTGGCGTGCCCAGTCCTCGAGTGCCGGGGTCGGCGTGGCGATGCCGATCAATTGCAGCACCAGTTCTGCGCGCAGGCGTACGTCGCGCGCGATGAGTTGCATCAGTCGAGCCTGCTCGAGCATGGTTTCGGCGGCCATGCGCAACAGCTCGGCAAACTGGCGGATGGTGTCGGGTGCGCCGCTGAGTCCAATCACGCCGACGATGCTGCCCTCGGCACGCAGGGGCAGGTTGATGCCCGGCCGGGCGTCGTGCAGGCGGCTCGCAAGCGCATCATCGATCTCAACCGTGCGCCCCTGTGCCAGCACCATCATCGCGCCCTCATGCCGCCCGCCGATACGCGACCCCTCGCCGCTGGCGATGATGATGGCGCGTTCGTCCATCACGTTCACATTGGTATGCAGGATCTGCATCGTCCGATCGACGATGGACTGGGCAAGGGAGGCGTCGAGCAGCAGCATGGTGAGGGCCGTTGGTGGGCAGGTGCGTGCATGCTGCCGCGTCAGGCCGACGCGGACAAGCCGGGTGTCAGCGATCCTTCAAATCGGGCCGCAGTGACGGAAAGCACGCGCAGGAGCCTGGCGAGATGCGTCCAGATGTAATTCGATCACCAGCCGGTCCCTTCCCCACGCCCGCTGTTGTTGCGGTCGGCGCGTTCAGCGTGGGCCCGTCCGGCGGCGCAGTCTGCTATTCGGACACGAAACAACTGGTCACGCTGCACGCGGACCTTTCCCGCCATAAGTTGTCCATACTTGTGCTGTCAGGTGGAACGTGGCTGTTTCCACCGTCGACCGACAAGCGACAGGAGAACAACATGAAAACGTCTACCCTGATTTCCACCATCCTGATCACCGTGGCTGCCAGCGGCTGTGCCACCTGGGACAACATGTCATAGCGCGAAAAGAGCGCATCAACCGGCGCTGCGGTGGGTGGTGTGGCCGGTGCGGTGATCAGCAACGGTGGCCTGCTCGGCACGGTCGGTGGCGCAGCCATCGGCGGCGTCATTGGCGACCAGGTCGGCAAGAAGAAATAGGCCGGACCCGCAAGCGGGAAAGGGGGCATCGACGCCATTCGCGGCGGAGGTGCCCTTTTTTGTTGCACATCCAGGCTCGGCCAGCCCGCAGGGCAATGCTGCAGTCAAGCCCATTAGCGCCACGAAAGGCTGCGCGGCAGTCAGCTAATTCCTTGATAGAATTGCGCTTGTCCCGCCTTGCCCCTGTGCAGGCGGTTTTTCTTTCCGCTGACGACTGCCGATGACCACCACCCCCTATCCGCCCGAGTTGCTGCGCGACGTCGAAAAGCGCCGCACCTTCGCCATCATTTCCCACCCCGATGCCGGCAAGACCACGCTGACCGAAAAACTGCTGCTGTTCGGCGGCGCGATCCAGCTTGCCGGCACGGTGAAGGCGCGCAAATCCGCCCGCCACGCCACCTCGGACTGGATGGAAGTGGAAAAGCAGCGCGGCATCTCGGTGACCAGCTCGGTGATGCAGTTCGAATACCAGGGTCACACCATCAACCTGCTCGACACGCCAGGTCACGAAGATTTCTCCGAAGACACTTACCGCGTGCTCACTGCGGTCGACGCCGCGGTCATGGTCATCGATGCCGCCAAGGGCGTGGAGATGCAGACGATCAAGCTGCTCAACGTCTGTCGGCTGCGCAACACGCCGATCATCACCTTCGTTAACAAGCTCGACCGCGAGGTGCGGGAGCCCTTCGAACTGCTCGCCGAAATCGAGGACGTGCTCAAGATCAACTGTGCGCCGGTTACCTGGCCGCTGGGCATGGGCAAGGCCTTTCGTGGTGTGTACCACCTGCTGCAGCAACAGGTGCTCACCTTCGCCCCGGGCGAGGAGCGGCGCAGCAGCGGCGAGATCATCAAGGGGCTGGACAACCCCGAACTTGACAAGCGTTTCCCGATGGAAATTGGTCAGTTGCGTGAAGATGTCGAACTCATCGACGGTGCTTCGCCGCCCTTTGACCTCGATGCCTTCCTCGCCGGCCAGCAGAGCCCGGTGTTCTTCGGTTCCGGCATCAACAACTTCGGCGTGCAGGAAATCCTGCAATCGCTGATCGACTGGGCGCCGCCGCCGCAGGCACGCGTTGCCGGTATAGGCGGGGAGGGCACGCGCATGGTGCAGCCTGCCGAACCCGGTTTTACCGGCTTCGTGTTCAAGATTCAGGCCAACATGGATCCCAAGCACCGCGACCGCATCGCTTTTTTCCGCATCTGCTCGGGTCGTTACAGTGCCGGCATGAAGGTCAGGCATGTGCGCGCAGGTCGCGACATGAAGCTGGCGAATGTGCTCACCTTCATGGCCAATGAGCGTGTGATCATGGAAGACGGCGTCGCGGGCGACATCGTCGGCATTCACAATCACGGCCAGTTGCAGATCGGCGACACCCTGACCGAAGGCGAAAACCTCGGCTTCAAGGGCATCCCCTATTTCTCGCCCGAGATGTTCCGTGCCGCCCGCCTGCGCGACCCGCTCAAATCCAAGCAGTTGCAGAAAGGCTTGCAGGAGCTCGGCGAGGAAGGCGCCATCCAGGTCTTCGAGCTCGAAGGTGGCCAGATGCTGCTCGGCGCAGTCGGCGTGCTGCAGTTCGAAATCGTCGCCCAGCGCTTGAAGGACGAATACAAGGTCGACGCCTTCTTTGAAGCTGCCGACATCCATACCGCGCGCTGGCTGACCTTCCCCGATGATCTCACCCGGCGCAACTTCGAACGCGAACAGGCCCTGCGCCTGGGCAAGGACATCGACGGCAATCCGGTGTATCTCGCCTCCAGCCGCTACAACCTGGAAGTGACGGCGGAGAAGTGGCCGAAGGTGACTTTCCATGCCACGCGGGAGCACGGGGAGGTGTTGGGCTGACGGGGCCAGGCAGGGTCGCAGGGAACGCACTTGCGCTCAACAAACGCTTTGAATCGTCACACTAATCTTGTCAATCCGACTTGTCGGTGACATCAACAAACCGAGGATCTGATCCTGCCCTCCCCCATGCTACCTGGCGCAGACGCCTTGTTCGAACACTTGGCGGATGCGGTGTACCTGATCGACCCGGATACATCGAACATCGTGTGGGGCAACCGGAAGGCTTGGGATAGCCTGGGTTTGCGCCGGGAGGACGTTGTCAACCACAGCGTCCTGAGTCTGCAAAAGGACGTGCACGGAATGCCGCAATGGTCCGAGATCGCTGCAGCCATCCGGGCCACGGACAGCTTTCGCTTCATCGGGCGGCACCGTCACCAGGATGGACACGAGGTGGAGGTTGAAGTCCTTACCAATCATCTGGTGTTGGATGGACGCAGCTATTTCCTTTCGGTGGCGCGCGACATCACGAATCGCGTGGCGCAGCAAACCGACTCACAAGACCGCGAAAAACAGCTCTGGTTTGCGTTGAATGAAGCCAGCGACGGCCTGTGGGACTGGGACATGGTCACTGATCACCTGTTCTTCAGCCCCCAGCTGAAACGCATGCTGGGCTAAGGGCCGGACGAAATGGCGCCGACGTTCAATACATGGTCCGACAACGTGCACCCTGAGGACAGGCCGCGCGTGATGGCAGTGCTGGAGGAACATCTGCAGGGTAAATGTGTCCGCTACGATGCCGAATACCGCATTCGCAATCGCAATGGCCATTACCTGTGGGTGCATGACCGCGGCCGGGTGTGCGAACGCGGGCCCGATGGTCGACCCTGCCGGGCAGTGGGCATGCTGCAGGACACCAGTGACCGCAAGCAGCTGGAGCTGCAATTGCAGGAACTGGCCAGCCTCGACGCCCTGACCGGATTGGCCAATCGTCGCGAAGGCACGCTGTTCCTGAATGCTCAGATCGAGCTGTGCCAGCGTCTGCAGCTACCGCTGGGACTAGCCATGATCGACGTCGATCACTTCAAGGTCGTCAACGATGAGCATGGCCACCGCGCCGGTGATCGGGTGCTGCGAAGCGTAGGCCAGGTGATGAGGGACGCTGTGCGTGGCTCCGATCTGGTGTGTCGCTGGGGTGGTGAAGAGTTTGTCCTGATCGCGCCGAACACCCTTTGGGGCGAGATGGCGCAGCTAGGTGAAAAAGTCCGTGCCGCGGTGGAGCGGGCATTGAGCCAACACAGGCCTGCCGTCAGCGTGAGCGTAGGCGTGACTTCGGCATCTGGCGCATGTCTGGACCTGGGCCATCTGGTGGACCGGGCGGATTCGGCGCTTTACCGTGCAAAGATCAATGGACGCAATCGGGTGGAGGTCGCCGAACCTTGGGTTTCGGAGTAGCGGATGTCTCCGATTGCTCCCTGCGCAGTGGCAATGGAGCAATAGGCGACAGACCACGATTTCAGTCTTTCGCTCGGCGGACTCTTCGGGACGGAGCCGGGTTTCGACCGCGGCTGCCTGGCCTGCGCGTAGCGTCCTCGATCGATTCAATGCATCAGATTTCCTTGATATAGTGGGTCTTCCTTTGCCTGGCTGGGAGCGACCGATGAATATCACGATCTTGCTGCGAAGCGTCTTGGCCGTTTTTGCGATGTTTGTGTTTCAGCTGGCCAATGCCGCGGAGTTAGAACTGACGCCCACCCGGGTATCGGAGCACGTCTGGTTTTTCCAGGGCGAGTCGGGTATGGCCTCTTCGAAAAACAAGGGTTTCATGTCGAACGCCGGCTTCGTGGTCACCGAAGACCAGGTCGTGGTGTTCGATGCCCTTGGCAGTGTTCCACTTGGCGAAGCCATGATTCGGGCCATTGGCAACATCACTCGCCTCCCGATCAAACTGGTGGTCATCAGCCACTACCATGCGGATCATTTCTACGGCCTGCAGGCGTTCAAGGCGCTCGGGGCGGAAGTGTGGGCGCACCAGAATTCGAAAAGCTATCTCAGCGCGCCCGTGGCGCAGGAGCGCCTGGCCCAGCGTCGGCAGGACTTGTTTCCGTGGGTTGATGAGTCGACCCGTCTGATTGCGCCCGATCGGACGCTGGCGGCCGGCACGCGCTTCAAGCGCGGGGGCATCGACTTCGAAATCATTGATGTGCATGGCTCGCATGCCGACGACGACATCATGCTGCTGGTGAAGTCGGACGAGGTGCTGTTTGCCGGGGACCTGTTCTTCTCCGGGCGTATTCCCTTTGTCGGCGATGCGAATACCGGTCACTGGCTACTGGCCCTGGACAAGATGCTGGACTCGAACCCCCGCGTCGTCATACCGGGCCATGGGAATGCCTCGAGCGACCCACGCCCGGATATGGAAATGACCAAGGGCTACCTGCAGTATCTGAGAGCCCAGATGGGCCGGGCCGTGAAGAACATGCAGACTTTCGACGAGGCCTATGACGTGACCGACTGGAGCAAGTACCAGAGCATGCCCGCTTTTGATTCGGCGAATCGTCTCAATGCCTACGGGGTGTTCATCGATATGGAATCCTCCAGCCTGTCAGGGTTGGAGTAGTCTGGCTGGTGCTGAGCCCGGCCCTTATCCTTCCCTGCTTGCCACCGAGGCTCAGCGGCAGGCAATAGAACGTTCATCGGGCAGCGTGTGGCCGCCCGATGAACGCATTGCTGGGCCGGACGGCCCCTGTTTCAGATTGCGCGCGCGCGGCGATGCATGCCGCCGAACACGCCAAGCAGGCCAAGCGACATCAGCGCGAGCGAGCCTGGTTCGGGCACGGTGCCGTTGCCCGGATTATTGGGGTTGTCAATCGGGTTGAATTCGCCGGTGAACACCCAGCGTCGGATATCGTGGTCGGCGCCTGCGGCACCGGTACCGGAGGTGAAGCCGATGAAGGCGTCGGTCGTGCCGAGCAGTGACACCAGGTCGACCGAGTGAATCATCAGCGCCGTACCCGGGCGGGTGTCGTTCAGCGCGAGACGGACTTCAAGGACGTCGCTTGCGCCGTCATAGTCAACCCAGGCATGAAACACCGAGCCGCTGTCGAGGTCCGCCGGCAGGATGTCGGCACGCACTATGGAACTCGTGTTGCCGTTGATGTCGATGCCGGCATGGTTGCCGTTGTTGCCGTCGCCGCCGCCATTGTTCCAGTTGTCGAACTCGACGCCGACACTGGGGGTCAGCCCCTGGTAGCCGATGCCGCCGCCCGCCCCGCCTGCAGTGTTGGCCACGGTCTGCACCGTGAACACGATGCCGTCGGCGCCGCCGTTCTGCTGGTCGGTGAACTGGAACTCAAAGTAGCTGCTGAACGAGGCGTCCGAAGCCAGTGAAAAGGGACTGGTCAGGAAGGCGCTGCCAGCCTGCCCCACATTGTTGGTCAGGCGCAGCACGCGTGCGCCGCCTGGACCGATCACACCCTGGTTGCCGGTATTGATGCTCGCGGTGGCGCCGTTGAGGGTGAATGCCGAGAGGTCGTCGAAATTCTGGTAGTTGATCAGCGTCGCGTGCGCGGGTGCCACGCCCAGCACGCACAGCGCTGCGGTACCCAGCAGGGTCGACAGGTGCTGGAGCGGGCGGCTCCGGACACGCTGAGTTGCAGAGTTCATCATGGTGCTCCTTCTCGGGTGTGGTCCTGGTGCCAATTGGGTGCGCTGCGGCATTTGGGCTCCGGCACGCTTCCAGTTCGGAAAAAGCAAGATTCGCGCCTATTTGGAAAGGCATGAAAAAACAGGGGATTGAAAATACCGCAAAGCACGGGATGTAAATTTTGCCGACAGTGCCGGGCCACTCTCCTCGCCGCCTGGGGCCATAGTCGCCGCGGGTCCGGGTCCAAGCCTTGCGTAGCGATGCTCCCCGTGAAGGCGGAACCCTGGCTGCAGACTAATGCTGAAGTAAATTTATATTTGCACGAACGTTTATGCTGAGTTATTGTCTTCAATGAGTCGATGCAATGTCGTCCCAAAGGAGAAAACATCAACATGAACAAGAAGATCACAGCATTTACGGCCAGCCTGGCCCTGTGCAGCGTACTGGGTGCCGCCCCGGCCCAGGCGCAGCAGCAATTCGTCACGATCGGTACGGGTGGGGTCACCGGGGTGTACTACGCCGCAGGGGGCGCAATTTGTCGCCTGATGAACAAGGATAGGGCCGAGCATGGCATTCGCTGCTCGGTCGAGAGTACCGGCGGCTCGGTCTACAACGTGAACACGATCAAGGCGGGGGAGCTGGATTTTGGCGTCGTGCAGTCTGACGTGCAGTACAACGCGGTTAAGGGTGAGGCGCAGTTCAAGGATGCCGGCCCGTTCCGTGAGTTGCGCGCGGTGTTCGCGCTGCATGCCGAACCGCTGACCATCGTCGCGCGCAAGGATGCGGGGGTGACGAAGATGGAAGACTTCAAGGGCAAGCGCTTCAACGTTGGCAACCCGGGCTCTGGTCAGCGTGCAACGGTCGATATGTTGTTGCCGGCGCTGGGCATGAGCGTTGCGGATTTTTCGCTGGCCTCGGAACTGAAGCCTGACGAGCACGGTGCGGCGCTGTGCGACAACAAGATCGACGGTTTTGCCTACGTCGTTGGACACCCTGCTGCAAACATCCAGGATCCGACCACCACCTGTGGTGCCAGGCTGGTTCCGGTGACGGGCGCAGGGGTGGACAAGCTGGTTGCGCAGTACCCGTACTTTGCCCGTGTTTCGATTCCGGGCGGACTGTATGCGAACAACCCGGATGCCACACCGACCTTCGGTGTCGTAGGCAGCTTCGTGACCTCGACCTCGGTGGCCGACGATACGGTGTATACGCTGGTGAAAGCGGTGTTCGATAACTTCGACGACTTCAGGAAGCTGCATCCGGCCTTCGCCAACCTCGATCCCAAGCAGATGATCAAGGAGGGTTTGTCGGCGCCGCTGCATGACGGTGCGGTACGCTACTACAAGGAGAAGGGCTGGATGTAAGTCCGCCGCGCGTGCCCATTCTGTCTGGGCCAGAGGCACTCTGTCGGGACGGCGGCGGGCTTCGAGCCCCCGCCGTTTCGTGCTTTGGAGTCCGGCCGCGATTTTCCGGCCACGGCCATGCATCGCGGTCAGCACCAATGAGCACTGCGTGCGTGAAGCGTTAACCTTGTCGTCTCATGGTTTGTGGCGACCGATGTTGCGTCTGCGCAATCCAGGTCATCGAAGAACAGTCTCCCGGGAGTTGTGATGAACTTTGAAACCCTCCTCTACGACGTGCGTGACGGCATCGTCGAAATCCGGCTCAACCGCCCGCAGCGCCTGAATGCCGTTACCCAGCAGCTCTATGATGAGTTGAACGAGGCGCTCTCCCTTGCCGAGGCCGAGCGCGAGGCCCGCGTCGTGCTGATCTCCGGCGAGGGGCGTGCCTTTTGTGTCGGCGCCGACCTCAAGGCCCACAAGGTCGGTCGAACGGCCTTCGACCGTCGCCAGTACCTGAAGGGCGAACAGGATGTGTGTCAGCGCCTGCTGCATCTGAACAAGCCGGTGATCGCGGCGGTGAATGGTTTTGCGCTGGGTGCGGGGGCCGAGATTGCGATTGCGGCGGATTTCATCGTGATGGCCGAGAGCGCGCAGATTGGCCTGCCCGAGATCTCGATTGGCACCTTTCTCGGCGGCGGCGTGACCTGGCTGCTACCCAGACTGGTCGGCCTGGCCAAGGCGCGCGAGCTTGTCTTTCTTGGCGAGCGCATCAAGGGCGAGGAGGCGGTGCATATCGGCCTGGCGAATCGTGTGTTTGCTGACGAGAACTTCCTCGACTCCGCGCGTGAGTTCGCACACAAGCTGGCGGGCAAGGCGCCGTTCTCGATGGAACTGGCCAAGAGACAGCTCAACCTGTCGGCCGAACGCACGCTGGACGCCTGTCTCACGGCCGAGCTCGAGGGCATGATATTCGTTGGCACGACCCGCGACTGGCAGGAAGGCGTGGATGCCTTCGCCGAAAAGCGCACACCGATCTTCAAGGGGGAATGACATGACTGGAGGCAGCATCGCCGCCACATCGGCATCGGTATCCACCACCACCGTCTCTGCCGCGCAACGCAGCCCGCTGCACGACTTTCTGGCGCCGGACTCGATCGCCATCATCGGCGCGTCGGCCGACCCCACCAAGCGCGGTTACAAGGCCATGGTCGGGCTGATCAAGGGTAACTACCGCGGCAAGGTCTATCCGATCAACCCCAGGGTGCCCGAGATCCTCGGTGTGCCCACCTATGCCTCGCTCGACGACATTCCTGGCCCGGTAGACCTGGCGCTGGTGTGCACACCAGCATCCACGCTGGCAGCCCTGATGGTCGATTGCGGACGCAAGGGCGTGAAGGGTGCGGTGATCCTTGCCAGTGGCTTTCGCGAGACCGGCCCCGAAGGCGCCAGGCTCGAACAACAGGTGATGGCGGCCGCCCGCGCGGGTGGTGTGCGCATCATCGGCCCCAACACCTCGGGCATGTTTAATCTGCACAAGGATGTGAACCTGCTCGACCTGCGCAACATCAAGCGCGGCGACATCGGCTTCATCTCGCAGTCGGGCAACATGCTGCTGGCCCTGGTGCTGGAGGCCGAGCACAACGGCCATGTCGGTTTTTCCACCTATGTCGGGCCGGGCAACCAGACCGATATCGGCTTCAACGACTATCTGCGTTACCTGGGTGAGGAAGAAAACACCCGCGTCGCTACGCTGTACGTCGAGGGTTTTCGCGATGGACAGCGTTTTCTGCAGGCTGCACGTGAAATCACCCCGTTGAAACCGGTGGTGGTCTACAAGTCGGGCGCCACCGAGCTGGGCAAGAAGGCGGCGAGTTCGCATACCGGAGCGCTCGCGGGAAGCTACGAAATGACGGTCGATCTGTTGAAGCAGGTGGGGGTCAGCGTGGTGCGCCATTCCGACCAGATCCTGCCGGTGGCCGAAGGCCTGGCGCTGATGCAGAAGGCGCGTGGGCGCCGGGTCGCGGTTATCGCCGACGGTGGCGGTCAGGCCACCATCACCTCCGACCGCCTGTCCGATGCCGGGCTGGAGGTGGCCGAGCTGTCCGAGGCCACACGCAAGCGCCTGGCCGCCATCCTGCTGCCGCAGGCATCGCTGGCGAACCCGGTCGATGTGGCGGGCACTTCCGACGCCGACCCCGAAGTGCTCGCGCGCTGCATGGAAATCGTCGCCGAGGATGACAACGTCGACGCGGTCTTCCTCGTCGGCATGTTCGGGGGCTATCACACGCGTTTTGCCGAATCCTTGCTCGGCGGCGAAATGCGGGCGGCGGAATCGATGATCGAGCTCGGCCGCCGCTGCGGCAAGCCGCTGGTGGTGTATAGCCTGTATGCGCCCGTCAAGCCGCCGGCGCTGCGGCGCCTGCATGAGGCCGGGTTGCCGGTGTATGCATCGATCGAACATGCAGTGAAGGTGCTGCAGGCGCTGGCCGAGCGCGGCCTCTATCTGCAGCGTCAGCATGGTCAGCCGCTGCAGCAGAGTGTGGCGCCGCGTGAGGACATGCTGGCGATGTTCGCGCGTGCCCAGACCGAGGGCCGCGACCTGTTCGAGTTCGAGGCCAAGAGCCTGTTGCGTGCGCATGGCGTGGCGGTGGCCGAAGAGCGCGTGGTGCAGACGGCGGACGAACTGGTGGCGGTGGCGACGCATTTCGGTGAGCAGGCGCTGGCGATGAAGGTGGTGTCGAAGGACATCCTGCACAAGTCCGATGCCGGCGGCGTGAAGCTGAACCTGGTGGGCGAGACCGCCTTGCGCGCGGCTTTCGATCAGATCATGGGCAACTGCCGCGCCTACGACGCCAATGCCGATATCCGCGGCGTGCTGGTGGCGCCGATGGCGAGAAAGGGCACCGAAGTCATCGTCGGGGTGGTGCGCGATCCGATCTTCGGGCCGGTGCTGATGTTCGGCCTCGGCGGTATCTTTGTCGAAATTCTGGAGGATGTTGCGTTTCGTGCCATCCCGCTGTCGCGTTTCGATGCCGAGGCAATGGTGGAGCAGCTCAAGGGACGCAAGATTCTCGCCGGTGTCCGCGGCGAGGCGGCGGCGGACAAGGCGGCGTTGGTCGATCTGCTGCTGAAGGTGTCCAGCATCGTCAGCGCCTATCCGCAACTGTCCGAACTCGACCTGAATCCAGTGATTGCGTACCCCGACGGTCTGGCCGTCGTTGATGCGCGCATCATCATCAATCGCGCCATGATGAGCGCTTAGGAGATTTTTCCATGAACCTGCCGAAGCTTAGCGATGCCCTGCTCGTCCTCGACCAGCGCGTCGCCACCCTGACCTTCAATCGTGACGACCTGCGTAACGCGCTGACCGGCTCGGCGCTGATCGATGACATCTGCACCGTGGCCGACTGGGTCAATCTCTGCGACGAGGTCTCGGTGCTGGTGATGACCGGCGCCGGTTCTGCCTTCTCGTCCGGCGGCAACGTCAAGGACATGGCCGAGCGTGGCGGTGATTTCGCCGGCGACGTGGCCGAGGTCGCGACCCGCTACCGGCGCGGCATCCAGCGCATTCCGCTGGCACTGCAGGCGGTGGAGGTGCCGATCATTGCGGCGGTGAATGGAGCGGCGATCGGTGCCGGCTTCGATCTCGCCAACATGGCCGACATCCGTATCGCGTCGACGAAGGCGAAGTTTGGTGAAACCTTCCTCAACCTCGGCATCATTCCCGGTGATGGGGGCGCCTGGTTCATGCAGCGCCTGATTGGCTACCAGCAGGCTTTCGAGCTCACGCTGTCCGGCCGTATCGTTGATGCCGCCGAGGCGAAGACGCTGGGTATCGTGCTCGAGGTGGTCGAACCCGAGCAGCTGCTGGCGCGCGCGCAGGCGATGGCCGCACGCTTCGCCGCCCAGCCGCCCAAGGCCCTGCGCCTGACCAAGCGCTTGATGAAGATGGCCCAGCGCACCGAGCTGAAGGACTTTCTCGATCTGTGCGCCGCCTTCCAGGGCATGTGCCATAACGAGCCCGAGCACCTCGAAGCGGTCAATCGCATGCTGGCAGCGCAGAAACGCTGAATTTTCTAAGCTGCTGTTTAAAATGTGAAATCCCCTGAAAAAAGGGATGGAATCTGTTCTTGAAGCGGCCGAGCGCGTAGAATTCTGCCCCTTGTTCACATTTTGCTGCACGGAGCGTTCCATGCTCTACCCCACCCGTTTCGATGTCATTGTGGTCGGCGGCGGTCACGCCGGGACCGAGGCTGCGCTTGCCGCGGCACGCATGGGTGCGCGCACGCTGCTGCTGACCCACAACATCGAGACCCTCGGGGCGATGAGCTGCAATCCGTCCATCGGCGGCATCGGCAAGGGCCATCTGGTGAAGGAAGTCGATGCCCTCGGCGGTGCGATGGCGGCGGCTACCGACGAGGGTGGCATCCAGTTCCGTATCCTCAACGCCTCCAAGGGGCCGGCGGTGCGGGCCACGCGCGCCCAGGCCGACCGCGTGCTGTACAAGGCGGCGATCCGCAGGCGGCTGGAGAACCAGCCGGGATTGTTCTTGTTCCAGCAGGCGGTGGACGATCTCACCGTGGTGGGCGATCGGGTCACTGGCGTCGTCACTCAGATCGGTCTGCGCTTTGAGGCGCCGACCGTTGTGCTGACGGCGGGCACCTTTCTCAATGGTCTGGTGCATGTGGGTATGCAGAACTATGCGGCCGGCCGCGCTGGCGATCCGCCTGCGGTCTCGCTTGCGGCGCGCTTGAAGGAACTCAAACTGCCCCAAGGCCGGCTGAAGACCGGCACGCCACCGCGACTGGACGCGCGCACGATCGACTTTTCGGTGATGACGGTGCAGCCGGGCGACGATCCGGTGCCGGTGTTCAGCTTTCTCGGCCGTCGCGAGCAGCATCCGCGCCAACTGCCGTGCTGGATGACCAGCACCAATGAGCGCACCCATGATGTGATCCGCGCCAACCTCGACCGCTCGCCGATGTATTCCGGCGTGATCGCGGGTGTGGGTCCGCGTTATTGCCCGTCGATTGAAGACAAGATCCATCGTTTCGCTGACAAGCAAAGCCACAACATCTTCCTTGAGCCCGAAGGTCTCGATACGCACGAAATCTACCCAAACGGGATTTCCACCTCGCTGCCGTTTGATGTTCAGCTGCAGGTCGTGCGCAGTATCCGTGGCCTGAAAAATGCACACATCATGCGTCCCGGCTATGCGATCGAGTATGACTACTTTGATCCACGCAACCTCAAGTCCAGTCTGGAAACCAAGTCGATTGCAGGGCTCTTCTTCGCCGGCCAGATAAACGGCACTACCGGTTACGAAGAAGCGGCGGCACAAGGCCTTCTGGCCGGCGCCAATGCGGCGCTGCAGGTGCAGGGCCGCGCGCCTTGGTGCCCGCGCCGCGACGAGGCCTATCTGGGTGTGCTGGTGGACGATCTGATCACGCGCGGGGTGTCCGAGCCCTACCGCATGTTCACCTCGCGTGCCGAGTACCGCCTGTCGCTGCGCGAGGACAACGCCGACCTGCGCCTGACCGAGAAGGGGCGCGAACTGGGCCTGGTCGACGATCAGCGCTGGGCTGCATTTTGCGCCAAGCGTGAGGCGATCGAGCGCGGTAGCGCGCAACTCCGGGCGACCTGGGCGCGGCCCGAGGCGATCCCGGAAGACGATCAGCAGCGTGTGCTGGGCAAGGCGCTCGAACGCGAGCAGCGCTACTTCGAGTTGCTGCGCCGGCCGGAGACGAGCTATGCGTCGCTGATGAGCCTGCCGGGCGCGCCGGCGGAGTGTGAGACCGATCCGCAGGTGGTCGAGCAGATCGAGATCGCCGCCAAGTATCAGGGTTACATCGATCGCCAGCAGGGCGAGGTGGCGAAGCAGGCGCAGGCCGAAGCGACCCGCCTGCCAGAGGCGATCGATTATGCCGAGGTGCGCGGCTTGTCTAAAGAGGTGCAGCAGAAACTCAACCTGCACAAGCCCGAAACCATCGGCCAGGCAAGCCGCATCCAGGGGGTGACCCCGGCAGCGATGTCCCTGCTGCTGGTGTGGCTCAAGCGCCGCGACCTGGCCGGTCGTGCGGGTAAGGCGGCTGAGCGGAGGCCGGCGGCATGAGCGGACGCCTGCAAGCCTGTGCCCCGCAGTTGGTCGAGGGCATTGCCGCGCTTGGCCTGGCCCTGCCCGAAGAAACCGTCGAGCGTCTGCTGGCTTTCGGCGAACTGCTGCTGAAGTGGAACAAGGTCTACAACCTGACGGCGATTCGTTCGTCGCAGGATGTCATCACTCACCACCTGCTCGATGCGCTGGCGGTACTACCGCACCTGTGCGCGGTGAACCGGCTCGCCGACATCGGCTCGGGCGGTGGTCTGCCGGGCATCGTGCTGGCCATCGTGCGCCCGGGCTTGATCGTGAATTCGATCGAGACCGTGGGCAAGAAGGCGAGCTTCCAGCAGCAGGCACGGATAGAGCTCGGCCTCGGCAACTTCAGCGTGATCAACAAGCGTGTCGAACAGGTGACGGCCGACGCTCTGCCCGCGGGCGCGGCCGATGGCGTGATCTCGCGCGCCTTTTCCAGCCTGGCGGATTTCGTCACGCTGTCCGGCCACCTGCTGGCCGAGGACGGCGCGCTGTATGCGATGAAGGGCCTGCATCCGGCGGATGAGCTTGCTGCGCTGCCGGCCGGCTGGGCGCTTGCCGAGAGTCATGTGCTGAGCGTGCCCGGCCTGGACGCCGAGCGTCATTTTCTCGTCATTCGGCGGATCTGAGGCTAGGGATGGGCGCATTTCGGCCTTCTGGCCTGCTGCGCTGCGTCATTGAAGTACACTGCAGGTTTTGCGCCTTGCGCGCGTCCTGTGCAAATGGAACAGCCCGATTCGACCATGGCCAAGATTTTCTGCGTTGCCAATCAGAAGGGCGGAGTGGGCAAGACCACCACCTGCGTCAACCTCGCCGCTGCGCTTCAGCAGGCCGGTCAGCGCACCCTGCTGATCGACCTCGACCCCCAGGGCAATGCCACGATGGGCAGTGGCATCGACAAGCGCGGCCTGAAAAGCTCGGTATACCACCTGCTCGTCGGCCTGGTTGACCTTGCGGGAGTGCGCGTCACGTCGCCGACAGGCGGCTATGATGTGCTGCCCGCCAACCGCGATCTTGCCGGCGCCGAGGTCGAGCTGGTCAATCTGGAGCAGCGCGAGAAGCGTCTGCGCAACGCGCTCGCAGCCTTCGTTGCCGACTACGATTTCGTCCTGATTGACTGCCCGCCGTCGCTGTCGATGCTCACGCTCAATGGCCTGTGCTGTGCGACCGGCGTGATCATTCCGATGCAATGCGAGTACTACGCGCTGGAAGGGCTGTCCGATCTGGTAAACACCATCAAGAAGGTGCACGCCAACCTCAACCGCGACCTCAAGATCATCGGTCTGTTGCGCGTCATGTACGATCCGCGCGTCACCCTGCAGCAGCAGGTTTCTGCCCAGCTCGAAAGCCACTTTGGCGACAAGGTGTTCCGTGCCATCGTGCCGCGCAACGTGCGCCTGGCCGAAGCGCCCAGCCATGGTATGCCTGGAGTGGTGTTCGACAAGGCGGCCAAGGGCGCCCAGGCTTATATGGCCTTCGCGCACGAGATGATCGAACGCGCGCAAACCTTCTGAATCCGGACAGGACCATGAACAAATCCCGACTCAAGGGCCTCGGCCGCGGACTCGACGCGCTGCTGGCGGCCAACCAGGAAGATGTGGCTGAAAAGGGCGAACTGCAGATGTTGCCCACCATTGCCCTGCAGCCTGGAAAGTACCAGCCGCGTACGCGCATGGACCCGGGCTCGCTCGAGGAGCTGGCCGCCTCGATCAAGGCACAGGGCATCATGCAGCCGATCATGGTGCGCCCAGTGGGTGAGGATGACTACGAGATCATCGCCGGCGAGCGCCGCTGGCGCGCATCGCAGATCGCCGGCCTGGCCGAGGTGCCCTGCCTGGTGCGCGAGATTGCCGACGAGGCGGCGCTGGCGATGTCGCTCATCGAAAATATCCAGCGCGAAGACCTCAATCCGCTCGAAGAGGCGGGCGGCATCCAGCGTCTGATCGACGAATTCGCCATGACCCACCAACAGGCGGCGGATGCAGTCGGGCGTTCGCGGCCGGCGGCGTCCAATCTGCTGCGCCTGCTCAACCTTGCCAGGCCTGTGCAGGAATTGTTGATGGCGGGTGACATCGACATGGGGCACGCGCGCGCGCTGCTGCCGCTGGACGGTGCGAGCCAGATTCAGCTCGCCAACCAGGTCGCGGCCAGGCAGTTTTCAGTGCGAGACACCGAGCGCCTGGTGCAGCAGGTGCTGAATCCGCGTCTGAAGAAGGCCGTGCCTCAGCCCGACCGCGACTTGCTGCGGCTTGAAGAGGAGATCGCGGATGCGATCGGGGCGACGGTAAAGATCAAGGCCAACAAGAAAGGCGTCGGCGAAGTCAGCATCCGCTTCAGCAGCCTGGACCAGCTTGACGGTTTGCTGAGCCGTTTGCGCTGAAAGCAGCTTCGGCTAAGAGCTTCCTGCAGAACGGGCGAGGCCGGCGGAGCAAAAATGCCTCCGCCGGCTTCGGGTCAAGTACTGAATCAGCTCAGGACAGGCGACGGCGGCCCGCCAGGAGTCCGAGCACACCCAGTCCGAGCAAGGCCAAGGAGCCGGGTTCCGGAACCGGGTTCGGATCGGGATCGACCGGGGTCAGGTTGGTGGTGAACCAGGTCTTGTGAAAAGCCACCACGCTGTTCAGTCCGGCGGTGTTGGAGCCCTCAAGGACCACTGCGTCGCCGGAGCCGTTACCGAATCCGACTGCAGCAGTCGAGCTCGTATCGGTATCTTCCCAAGGCATGGCTAGCCAGTAGAAGCCGATCGCGCCCTCGCCTTCGGGAATCGTGTAACCCGGACCACGGACGATCATCTGGAAGGTGTTCAGCTTGTCGGCGTTGTTGCCGTAGTACCCCACCCTGTCCCAGGTCAGGATCGTCTGATTGGTGTCCTGGCGCAGGTGCAGCACACCGCTGGCCGAGTTGCGCGTGTCCACGTCGCCAAACCACGCCGAAATCGTCGGAATGCTCGCGCCGATCGGTCCGGAAGGAATGTAGGTGGAGTTACCCTGGGTGAAGCTGATGTTGCCGTTGTTGTTGGCGTAGAACGACGAATACGTGTTGCCAAAGAAGGAAAAATCGAAGCCGAAGTTGATCGGGCCACGATATCCGTCGTCATTGCGGCCGCTGGTGACGCCGACGCCCGGGCTGCTGCCACCGCCCGTCATCACGACCACGTCACCGATGCCGCCGCCGATGATGTCGGTGTAGAGCTGGGTTGTCGGGAGAAGCGCGGATTGTTGGAAGGTGGTCAGGGCTGCCTGAGCGGGAACCGCGGACACCGCCAACACGATCGCTGTGCTGGCAATCCACGCAGAACGCCGAAATGCTGACTTGCTTGACATGTTCAATCTCCAGGAGTGGTGGTGCAGGACTGCTGCACACTTCGAGGGATTCGTATTTCCCTGTAAATGAATTAAGCAAATTTGGTGCCATTTTCATAAAGTCAATAAAAACAGTATCTTGTATGAGTGCCGCGAAGTCTTGACTGGGTGGCGTGTAAATTTTTCCGACGACGCCCGGTGTGTTGCTCAGGGTCGTGAGCAGGCCGGTGCGGCTGCCGTGGCGCACGGCGCTGGAATCCAGCGTAGGCTTCGCCGCGCCCACTCAGGCTTGGCGCAACCGACAGGCTGAGACCAAAGGCATAGTCGTGTTTGCCACAGGGAGTTCTGGGTCTGCGAGGAGCTTCAGGGGTGGGTGAGCTGCTGGGAACAAGGGTTTGCGGCCGCCTGGAACGATCACATTCGACATATAACTT
>Ga0073899_10000397_pt1 | contig 40121 bp, 30 predicted proteins | sample KloWWTmetaKNB5Ph_FD_88975 | JGI IMG/M metagenome (GOLD analysis project Ga0073899, IMG submission 88975) | Active sludge microbial communities from Klosterneuburg, Austria, studying microevolution and ecology of nitrifiers - Klosterneuburg... | ecosystem: Engineered > WWTP > Aerobic digester >... | reverse complement strand
GCTTCTTCGACGATCTCCCGGGCCCCGCCACCGGCAAGGGCGGCGTCGATCTCCCCGCGCCCAAGGGCTTCTTCGACGATCTCCCGGGCCCTGCCACCAACCCGCCGGCCGCGCGCGTCGCGCCGCCCTCGCCCGCGAGCATGTTCGACGATCTGCCGCCGGCCAAGAGCCCGGCGCCGGCGATCGGCCTGTTCGACGACCTGCCGCCGCCCAGCGTGCCGCGGGCCGAACGCTTCCCGGCGCCGGCGCCGAGCGTCGCGCCCGGGGCCGCGCTCGAGGGGATCGATCTGCCGCCGCCGTCCGGCGGTTCGGGGATGATCGAGCTCGAGCCCACCAACGCCAGCGCCCGCAGCGTGCCGGCGACGCCGCGCACCCACGCGCCGTCGGAGCCGCCGCCCGCGCTCGAGCTGGGCGACGGCGATCCGCTCGGCCTCGACCTCCCCGCCTCGCCGGCCGCCGCGGCCGCCGCAGGTCGCGGGGTCGTGTCGTTCAAGGCCGGCGCGTCGACCTCGCCCGGCTCCGACAGCCGCGCGCCGGCGACCAACACCGGCGACATCGACCTGGCGGTGCCGCGCCGCGACGCGCCGGCGCAGCCCAAGGTCCGCGCCACGCCCAAGGCGGGGCCGGCCAAGGCCAAGCTGTCGCCACGCGCCGCGAAGCTGGTGCTGGCGGCGGTGCTGGGCGTCGGCGCGGTCGGCGCCGGCGGCTTCTTCATGTACAAGCGATGGGACGCGCAGCAGACGCGCGCCGCCGATCTCGATCGCAACCTGAAGGCCGCGCGCAAGGCGGCGCTGGCGAACGACGAGACCCACTGGCGCCGCGCGGCCCGCGCCGCCGACGACGTGCTCGCGCTCGACAAGCGCAACGCCGAGGCGCTGGGCATCGCCGCCCAGGCCGCGCTGGTCGCGTACGTCGAGGAGGGCACCCAGGCCGAGGCCCGGCTCGCGAACGGGCGGCGCCTGCTCGAGACCGCGACCACCAACGGCGCGCACCACCCGACCGTCGACAAGGCCGCCGCGGTGCGCGACCTCATCGAGGGCGACTACACCGGCGCGATCGCGGCGCTCAAGCCGCTGGCCGCGCGCGGCGACGCCGACGCGCAGCTGTACCTGGGCTGGGCCCAAGCGGGCGCGCAAGAGTGGGCCGCCGCGCAGCAGGCGTTCACGGCGGCGCTCACCGCGCGGCCGGTGGCCGCGACTTACGGCCTGGCGCAGGCGCAACAGGCCGGGGGCGACGTGGCCGCCGCCCACGCCAGCTACCTCAAGGTGATCGAGCTGGCGCCCGAGCACGTCGGCGCCCTGGTCGGCGAGGTGCTGACCGCGCCCAACTCCGATCTGGGCAAGCGCGAGACCTCGCTGCTGGCGATCCTGCAGCGCGCCGGCATCGACAAGGCCGACCCGCGCGCGGTGGTGCTGGCCTGGACCCGCGCCGGCGACGAGGCCCGCCGCGGCGGTCGCCTCGACGCCGCCCGCGATCGCTACCGCAAGGCGCTGGCGATCCTGCCCGGCGACCGGGGCGTGCTGGTGTCGCTGGCCGCCACCGAGCTGGCCGACGGCAAGATCGACGCCGCCGCCGAGGCCGCCGACAAGGCGCTGGCGCTGGCGCCCGACGACGTCGACGCCGCCCTGACCGCCGCCGAGATCGATCTGCGCCGCGCCAAGATCCCCGAGGCCGCGGCCCGGCTGGCGGCGCTGCGCGAGCGCAAGCCGCCGATCACCGCGCCGGCGCTGCTGGGCCGGCTCGACATGATCGACGGCCACCGGCTCGAGGCCGAGAAGAACCCCGCCGCGGCGCTGGCCGCCTACGAGCGGGCCGCCACGGCGCTGGGCGCCGGCGACATCGCCCCGACGATCGCCGCGGCGACGCTCCTGGGCCACATGGCCGACGCGGCCAAGACGCCGGAGGACGCCGCCGCGCTACGCGCGCGGGCCGACGCCAAGCTGACGACGATCGCCGCCGCCGCCACCAGCGACGCGGGCATCGCGATCGCGCTCGGCGTCGCGTACCTGTCGGCCGGCGCTGCGCCCCAGGCCGAGCGCTGGCTGCGCAGCGCGATCGAGCAACGCCCGACGGAGGTCGAGGCCCACTACCAGCTGGCCGAGGCGCTGCGCCGCCAGGGCAAGCAAGACGAGGCGGTGGCGACGCTGGTGAAGGCGTTCGAGCTCGACCCGAGCCGCATCGACCTCGGCGTCGAGCTGGCCCGCGGGTTCGAGGCCGCGCGCCGCGACGCCGACGCCGCCGAGCTGTACCGCAAGCTGCTGCGCCTGCCCGACGTCACCGTCGAGACCAAGATCCGCGCCGGCCGCTTCTTCGCCCGCACCGGCGACATCGCCGCGGCGCGCGCGCTCGGCGACGAGCTGCTCGCGGTCACGCCCGACGATCCCACCGGCCTGTTCCTCAAGGGCGAGGGCCTGCTCCTCGACAAGCGCTACAGCGAGGCGCGGCGCGTGATGCAAGAGGCCACCAGCCGCAGCCCCGACGCCCAGTTCCTCGAAGGCCTGGGCCGGGTCAGCGAGAAGTTCTCGGGCCAGACCGGCGACACCGCGGTCCGCGACGAGGCCCTGCGCGCCTACGACCAGGCCGCGCTGCTCGACGAGTCGATCGTCAACGCCTGGGCCGGCGCCGGGCGGATCCGCCTGGCCCGCGGCGAGTACGACAAGGCGATCACCGCGTTCAAGAAGGCGCTCGAGAAGGATCCCGGCAACGCCGACCTGCCGTACGGCCTGGGCATGGCCTACGTCGAGCTCGAGGACCGCGCCAACGCGGTCACCTGGCTGACCAAGGCCGTCGCCGCCCAGCCGCGGGCCGACGCGTACTACAAGCTCGGCGAGCTGTACTACGAGGGCGATCGGGCGGGGCCGGCGGCCAGCGCCCTCGAGCGCGCCACCACGCTGGCGACCACGGACGAACGCAAGGACGGCGTGACCGTGCCGTGGCTGACCGACGCGCTGTGGCTGCTCGGCACCGTCCAGCAGGTGATGCACAACGACGGCGCCACCATCCGCGCGTGGGAGGCGTACCTCGCGCGCAACCCGAAGAACCAGGCCCAGGCCGAGGAGGTGCGTCGCTACCTCACGGCCCGCGGTCGGTAGTACCCTGGCGGGCGTGCCGCCCATCCTCGACCGCCTGCGCGCCCGCGCCAGCGACGCGCGCTTCGCCCTCGACGTCCTGCGCAAGTCGGGGATGGTGCGGGCGTTCCGGCCCACCGCGCTGCCCGGCTTCGCCGCCGCCGCGCGCCTGACCAAGCCGGGGCCGCACCTGGCGACGCTGCTGCACGCGCGGATGCACCCCGACAAGGAGTGTGTCATCGACGGCGACCGCCGCTACACCTGGCGCACGTTCGATCAGGCGGTGAACCAGCTGGCCCACGCCATCGCCGCGCGCGGCGGCGCCGCGGCGCCGGTGGCGTGCATGCTGGGCAACGGCGCCGACTACCTGATCGCGCAGCAGGCGCTGGCCCGCGTCGGCGCGGTGGTCGTGCAGATCGGCTACCGATCGAAGCCGGCCGAGGTGGCGTACATCCTCAGCAACGCCGAGCCGGCGGCGGCGATCATCGGCGCGCCCTACGCCGAGACCTTCGCCGAGGCGATGCGCCTGGCCGGCAGCACCTGCCAGGTGATCGTCGCCGGCGCCGACGCCGCGCCGGCGGTGGGCGAGCGCTGGGACGACGCGATCGCCGGCCAGCCCGGCGACCTGCCGCCGACCGCGCGCGGCGGCGACGGCGGCGGCGTGATCGTCTACACCTCGGGCACGACCGGCAAGCCCAAGGGCGCGACCCGCAGCTGGAAGCAGACCGGCTTCGACGCGGTCGCCGACATGATCGCGCAGGTCGGCATGAACCACGACGACCGCCACCTGGTGGTGTGCCCGCTGTACCACTCGGCGGCGCCGGCGTTCGTCGCGATCACGATGTCGCTCGGCGCCACGACGGTGCTGATGAACCACTTCGATCCCGAGGCGTGCCTGGCGCTGATCGAGCGCGAGCGCGTGACCTCGACGCTGATGGTGCCGACGATGCTGGTGCGCATCACCGCGCTGCCGGCGGCGGTGCGGCGCCGCTACGACACGTCGTCGCTGCGGTGGATCATGAGCGGCGCCGCGCCGCTGGCCACCGAGACCGCGCGCCAGGTCGAGGCGCAGTTCGGGGCGGTGCTGTGGAACTTCTACGGCGCCACCGAGACCGGGCTGGTGACGCTGGCCGGCCCCGGCGAGCACACCGCGCGGCCCGGCACCGTCGGGCGCGCGATGCGCGGCAACCAGATCCGGCTGCTCGACGACGCCGGCGCCGAGGTGCCGCCGGGCCAGGTCGGCGAGGTCTACGTGCGCAACTCGATGCTGATCGGCGGCTACCACAAGAACCGCGACGCCACCGACAGGTCGATCAAGGACGGCTTCTTCTCGGTCGGCGACCTGGGCCGGCTCGACGCCGACGGCTACCTGTACATGGAGTCGCGCAAGCACGACATGGTGATCTCGGGCGGCGTGAACATCTACCCGCGCGAGATCGAGGACCACCTGCACACCCACCCCGCGATCCTCGACGTCGCGGTGGTGGGCGTGCCCGATCCCGAGTGGGGCGAGACGCTGCGCGCCTACGTCGTCCTGCGCCCGGGCCACGCGATCACCGGCGACGAGGTCGCCGACTACTGCCGGCGCGAGCTGGCCGACTACAAGCGGCCGCGCCAGGTGGTGTTCCTCGACGAGCTGCCCCGCAACCCGACCGGCAAGATCCTCAAGCGCGAGCTGCGCGATCGCCCGCTGTGACCGCGTCCTGGCCCTTCGTCGTCGGCACCGCCGGCCACATCGATCACGGCAAGACCGCGCTGGTCCACGCGCTGACCGGCATCGACACCGATCGGCTGGCGGTCGAGAAGGCCCGCGGCATCACCACCGAGCTCGGCTTCGCCCACCTCGATCTGCCGGGCGGCGCGCGGGTCGCGGTGGTCGACGTGCCCGGCCACGAGCGGTTCATCCGCTCGATGGTGGCCGGCGCGACCGGCCTCGACCTGGTGCTGCTGGTGGTGGCGGCCGATGAGGGCGTCATGCCCCAGACCCGCGAGCACCTCGACGTGTGCCAGCTGCTCGGCGTGCGCCGCGGCCTGGTGGTCGTCACCAAGCGCGACCTAGTCGACGACGATTGGCTGGCGATGCTCGACGACGAGCTGGCCGCCGCGTTCGCCGGCACCTTCCTGGCCGACGCGCCGCGGCTGGCGGTCTCGGCCCGGACCGGCGCGGGGCTGCCGGCGCTGATCGCGGCGATCGAGCAGGCGCTGGCCGGGCTGCCGCCGCGGCCGGGCACCGGCCTCTTGCGCGTGCCGATCGACCGGGTGTTCACGCTGCGCGGCTTCGGCACGGTGGTCACCGGCACCATCACCAGCGGCGCGGTGGCGGTGGGCGACGAGGTCGAGGTCTACCCGCGGCGGCTGGCGACGCGGGTGCGCGGGCTGCACGTCCACGGCGCGGCGGTCGAGCGCGCCACCGCCGGCCAGCGCGTGGCGATCAACCTGCACGGCGTCGCCACCGACGACGTGGCCCGCGGCGACGTGGTCGGCCACGCCGGCGCGCTCGCCCCCAGCCACCTGCTCGATGTCCGGCTGCGCCACGTCGCCGCGGCCACCGCGCCGCTGCCGCCGCGCAGCAAGGTGCTGGTCCACCACGGCACCGCGCAGGTGCTGGCGACGCTGGTGATCGCGGGCCCGCCGGTGCCGCCCGGCGGCGAGGCGGTCGCGCAGCTGCGCGTCGATCGCGCGACGCCGCTGGCCGCGCTGCCCGGCGATCGCTTCCTGTTGCGCGGCTTCACGCCGCTGGCCAACCACGGCACGACGCTGGGCGGCGGCGAGATCGTGCGGGTCCACGCCCCCAAGCTGCGCCGCGCCGCGGCCCGCGCCGACGAGCACGCGGCGGTGATCGCCCGGTTCGCTGCGGCCCGGGCCGCCGATCGGGTCGCGCTCGAGCTGCGCGCGTGCGCCGCGGCGGTGCCGGCGCGCCACGTGCTGGCGCAGCGCATCGGCGTCGCCGGCGCCGAGCTCGACGCGATCCTGGCGGCGCTGCTCGAGCGCGGCGAGCTGCTGGGCAGCGGCGACGACCTGCTGCACGTCGAGACGGTGGCGACGCTCGAGCGCACGATCGCCGCGCGGCTGGCGGCGGCCTCCGACGGCGCGGTGGCCCGCGAGGAGCTGCGCCAGCGCCTGCCGGCGGCGCTGTCGGTGCGCGGCTTCGACCTGGTGATCGGCGAGCTGATCCGCCGCGGCGCGATCACCGCCGACGCCGACGTCATCCGCAAGGCCGCCGCGCCGCGCCCGCGGCTCACCGGCGCCGACGCGACGCTGCACACGCAGTTCCGCGGCTGGGGCCTGGAGGCGCCGCGGCCCAAGGAGATCGCCGAGGGCCTGCGGCAGACCGAGGCCCAGCTCAAGCCGGCGCTCGACCGGCTGGTCGCGGCCAAGTTGATCGTCAAGATCAAGCCCGACTACTACGCCGACGCCGAGGCGGTGGCGGCGCTCAAGGCCCGGCTGCTCGCGTACCTCGAGGCCAACCGCGAGATCGCCCCGCAGGCGTGGAAGGACGTCTGCGGCACCACCCGCAAGTACTCGATCCCGCTCGCCGAGCACTTCGACGCCGAGAAGGTGACCCTGCGGATCGGCGATCTGCGGCGCAAGCGCTGACCGCGGACTCGTGCGTTACTGTGTGGCGATGCCCCGCGCCTTGCCCCTCGCGCTCGCCGCCGTCGCCGCCACCGCGGCGTGCAAGTCGAAGTCCGCCGCGCCGCCGGCGCCGCCGCCGCCCGCCCTCGACGCCGCCGCCCCGCCGGCGATCGACGCCGACGTCCCCGAACCCGCGAGCGGCGCCGACGAGCCGACCCTGCGCGCCGGCAAGCGCACCGGCCTGGCCAGCCCGACCGAGCTGCCCGAGGTCGCCACCGAGGAGCTCGTGACCGCGCTCCTGGCCGGGACGCAACCATGGACCCGCGTCACCGATCGCAAGTTCGGCGTGGTCGAGCTGCGCACGCTCGACGACGCCAGCAAGCCGGTCGCCGCGACGATGGGTCGCCTGTGCGGCGCCGCGCTCGATCCGGCCCTCGCGCGCCTCGGCAAGGTCGCCTCCGCGGCCCTGGCCGACACCGCGCTCGGCTACCAGCTGCTCTGCGACAACAGCGGCCTGGCGCCCGCGACCGGCATCCCGGTCGCCACCTGCGCGATCGACGCCGACGCCGACGGCGCCCTCGGCTTCGACCTCTTGTTCGTCCCCGACGCCACGCTCGGCCTGCGCCTCGTCGGCATCACCCTCCTCGACGCCACGCCGCCCCCAACCACCACCGCCGACGCCTTCGACGAAGCGCTGGGGCGCGTCGACGCGCGCTGCCCCTGACCTCCCAGCGGCCTCAGAAGTAGTAGCCGGCCGTCGTCCCGAAGAACGGGATCGTCCGCAGCCCGCCCTCGATGTTGATGAAGATCTCGTCGGTCGGCTTGATCTGCAGGCCGACGATCGCGTTCACGACCAGCATCACCGGGGGCAGGTCGTACGGCGTCGAGCGGTTGGTCGCGGTCGGGCTCTCGACGCAGGTGTCCTGCGCCGCGGTCGCGCAGCGGTAGTCGGTGCGCAGGATGTCGCCGGTCAGCACGCCGATGCCCGCGCCGCCGCCGTAGCGCACCGACAGCTGGGGGATGATCTCGGTGTGGTAGAGGAACGACAGCTCGGCGGTGACCCAGCCGAACCCGTCGAACTCGACGTAGTCGACCTCGTCGGTGGGGATCGTGTCGCCGTTCTCGATCCAGATGCCCTTCTCGATCGAGATCTTCTCGTACTCGAGGCCCAGCTGGACCTCGAACTGGCCCTTGCGCCGCGCCACCTCGAGGCCGAAGCCCACGTTGGACGCGCCGGCCGGTGCCTGCTTGACGAAGACCTCGATCAGGCCCTGCGGCACGCGCACGTTGCGCAGGCGGAAGCCGAGGCCGATGTTGGTCTTCTCGGTGGCCACGGGCGCGGCGGTGGCCGTCGGCGTGGGCGCGCTCGAGTCATCATCGTCGAGGGCCGCCTGGGCCTGCGCGGTGGCGGCGCCGGCGGCGACCGCCAGGAGGGTTGCGGCGATGGTCACGGTACGTCGGCAAGCTAGGTCGAGTCGCATGTCTTCCTCCGGCAAGCGCGTGGCATTATATAGAGGTCCCGCGCGCCCGCGCAGCGCGCGGTCGCCCAAACATGGCCCGATCCGCATCCAACCGGCCGCCCGCAGGTCCGCCTCGGTGGATCGCTGGGGTCGTCATGGCCATCGGGGCGCTCGGCTGCGGCGGCGGCGGGGCCGACGTCGGCGAGAGCTGCGCGACGGTAGCCGATTGCGCCAGCGGCCTACAGTGCCTGGATCACATCTGTCGGCCCGGCTGCCTGGCCAACGTCGACTGCGGCGATGGCCGGGTGTGTGATTCCCACACCTGCCGGCTGGTCGAGACCGAGGTGGGCGACAGCTGCAATGGCGAGGCGGACTGCGGCCCCGGCCAATCGTGCCGGCTGCCGATCGACGCGTTCGTCGCCGGCGACGGGACCTGCCAGCGCGAGGCCACCGCCGGTGGCGTGGTCGGCTCGACCTGCCAGATCGACACCGACTGTCGCGTCGGGGCCTGCGCGCTGGGGCGGTGCACCGAGCTGTGCGAGGTCGACAGCGAGTGCCTGCGCGGCTTCCAGTGCGTCGGCATCCCCCGGGTGTCGTCGGACGCCAGCTCGTTCCTCGGCGGTTACTACGGCTGCCTGCCCACCCGCGCCACGCTCACGTTCGAGGTGCCGCTGCGGCCCCAGGTCAGCCAGCCGCTGATCATCCCGGTGGTCAACAACGCGACGTCGCTGGTGCTGGTCGCCGAGGCGGCGCAGGCCGACGAGCGCATCGGCGTCACCGCGGTCACCGATCCCGAGAACGCGTCGATCTTCACCGCGCCCACCACGATCGCCGAGTACTTCGCCGGCGCGCTGCGCCACAAGCCGCTGCCCGGCGTCGCGGTGCTGCAGATCCCGTCGACGTCGGCGGTGGCGCTCCAGGCCGGCGTGTACACGATGACGATCACCAGCTCGTCCGATCGCCCGGGGGTGACGCTCGAGGGCCGACGGGTGCGGATCGTCGAGAAGCTCGGCCCGGGCGCCACCCTCGACCTGCACTTCCACTTCGCCGACCTGACCGATCACCCGTGCCTGCCCAACGTCCCGGCGCTGAGCCCGACCACGGCGCCGGTCGATCCGCAGTTCCAGACGGTGTTCCTGCAGCGCCTGCGCGACATCTTCGCCGCCGCCAACATCGCGATCGGCACCGTGACCTACGAGGCGACCGCCGCGCCGGTCGAGCTCGAGGGGCTGGCCAGCGAGCGCGCCGGCGAGCTGTTCGCGACCGCCGACGACGATCGCGGGGTCTCGGTGTTCTTCGTCCGCACGATCATGCCGGCCGGGCTCGAGGCCGTCGTCGGTGGCACGCCCGGCGCGCCGCTGCCGCGGACCGGCGCCTCGGGCGTCGCGATCGCCGCGACCGCGCTGTGCAACAACACCGACCCGGCCCGCCGCGACGAACCGGCCTGGGATCGGCTGGCGCGCACCACCGCCCACGCCATCGCGCGGCACCTGGGCCTGTACCGCAACCGCGAGCCCGAGCCCGAGGGCGCCGACGATCCGCTGATCGACAGCCCGACCTCCGACGACAACCTCATGTACTGGGGCGAGGACGGCGGCACCTCGCTGTCGACCGAACAGCGCGAGATCCTGCGCGCGAGCCCGGTGCTGCGATGAGGCTCGAACGCGCGCTCCTGGCGCTGACGGCGCTGCTCGCCACGGCGCCCGCCGCCGACGGCAACGTCCTGGCGCGCACCCGGCTCGAGCAGATCCTCTCGGGGTTCGACTACCTGCCCAGCCGCGCCGCGCTCGAGCAGGCCCTGGCCGGCGACCTGTCGCAGCTCCTGGTCGTGGTCAACTCGAGCGACCCCGCGGTGACCGTCGGCATGCGCGCCCGGGCCTACCGCGCGCTCGGCCAGTTCCCCGACAACATCGCCCGGGCCGCGCTGACCTCGGCGGTGGTGGCGTTCCGCGACAGCGACGATCGCCTCGAGCGCATCTACCTCATGGCGGCGATCGAGGGGCTCGGCGAGAACGGCGGGACCGACGCCGTGCCGGCGCTGGCGGCCAACCTCACCAGCGAGCTCCGCGACGTGCGCGCGGCGGCGGCGCTGGCGCTGGCCGCGACCTCCTCGCCGGCGGCCTGCTCGCCGCTGCGGGTCCAGAACACCAGGGAGACCAACCCCCAGGTCAAGGCCGCCCTGCAGACCGCGCTGGACCGCATCGACCCGCTGTGCCTGACCGGCGGGCGCTGAGTTCCAGGGGGCTCGTCGCCGAGCCCAGGTGGAGGCAGGTGGCTCACCGCGCCGCGTGAACCTCGAAGGCTCGTCGGGGACGTCGGGCAAAGCCGGGATCGAGCCTCCCCCCGCGACGCGAGACTCCCCGCGCGCCGACCGGTGCTCGACCGAAACGCTGACAGGCTCTGGGTTCCAGGGGGCTCGTCGCCGAGCCCAGGTGGAGGCAGGTGGCTCACCGCGCCGCGTGAACCTCGAGGGCTCGTCGGGGACGTCGGGCAAAGCCGGGATCGAGCCCTTCCCCCGCGACGCGAGACTCCCCGCGCGCCGACCGGTGCTTGTCCGAAAGCCTGACAAGGCCCCCCGCCCCTACCGCCAGGCGGCGATAGCCGTTGCCCCCGTCCGTAGGCGACCGTAGAATACAAGGTGGTCCGGGTGTGCCCGTCGCACCCGACCTTTCATGTCGGCATCGCGTCAGCCTCCGCCTCGCGCTCCGTCGTCGTCCACCGTCGGCGGGCGGTCGCGATCCGGCCCAGAGCCGACCGAGTCGCTGGCCCCGGGCGACGACGACTGGGACGGCGCGCCGCCCGAGCTGCCGATGGGCACCCGCGACGAGCGCCCGCGGTCGATCAACACCCGCATCGACAGCCCGGCCGCCAAGGTGCGCACCCCCGCCACCCGGCCGCCGCCGGTCCCGCGCGCCGCCGACCGCTCCGACGAGCGGGTCGGCCAGACGCTGGGCGTCTACCGCCTGCTCGAGCTGATCGGCAAGGGCGGCATGGGCTTCGTCTACCGCGCCGAGCACGTGCGGCTGGGCCGCGAGGTCGCGCTCAAGCTGCTGCGCACCGACTACGCCAAGCGCCGCGACGCGGTGAGCCGCTTCTTCCAGGAGGCGCGCACCGTCAACCGCGTGCGCCACCGCAACATCGTCGACGTCACCGACTTCATCGAGCTCGAGGACGGCACGACGTTCATCATCATGGAGCTCTTGCGCGGTAAGAGCCTGGGCGCGTGGTCGCGCAACGGCTTCGAGCTGCCCCGCGCGCTGGCCGCGCTGATCCAGATCTGCGACGGGCTGGCCGCCGCCCACGCGGTCGGCGTGATCCACCGCGACCTCAAGCCCGACAACATCGTGCTGGTGCCGACGCCCGACGGCGCCGAGCTGGTCAAGCTGCTCGACTTCGGCGTCGCCAAGCTGCTCAACCGCGACGACGAGGACATCGGCCTCGAGACCGCCGCCGGCTCGGTGATCGGCACCCCGGCGTACATGTCTCCCGAGCAGGCCGGCGGGCTCGCGGTCGATCACCGCGCCGACATCTACTCGCTGGGCGCGATCATGTACGAGCTGTTCTGCGGCCAGCCGCTGTTCCGCGGCCGCTCGTTCGGCGAGTACGTGCGCAAGCACCTGAACGAGCAGCCCACGCCGCCGCGGGAGACGCCGGGCGGGGCCACGCTCGACCCACGGCTCGAGGGCGTGCTGCTGCGCTGCCTGCAGAAGGATCCCGGCCTGCGCTACCCGACCGCCCAGGCGCTGCGCGACGACCTGATGCACCTGCTGGCCGCGATCGAGACCCGGCCCCACGATCTGATCGGCCTGGCCGACAGCGCGCGCGACTCGGGGCGCAGCTCGAACATCATGCCGGTCGCTGGCTACGCGACGATGATGGCGATGGGCGGCAGCCAAGCGCCGGGCCAGGCCACGCCGTACCCGGGCCCCGGCGCGTGGACCCAGCCGCCGCCGCCCCGGCGCTCGCGCTGGCTGTGGGCCGCGGGCGCCGCCGCCGCCCTGGGCGCGATCGTCGCCGGCGGGCTGATCGCCGCCTCGCGGTCGTCGTCGTCGCCGCCGCCCGCCGCGCCCGCGCCGGCCCCAGTCGCCAGCGTCCCCGCGGTCACGCCGATGACCGGCCAGGCCCCGACGACCGCGCGGGTGCGGGTGCGGGTCGACGCGCCGGCCGGCGCCCACGTCGAGGCGGTCGGCGCCGCGGTCGCGCTGTGCGACACCCCGTGCGTGCTGGAGATCGACCCCGCCGACGGCGGCTCGACGGTGCGCCGCGACTTCGTGGTGCGCCAGGACGGCTTCGCCGACGCGCCGTTCTCGATCGACCTGGGCAAGCCGCCGCCCGCCGTCGAGATCGCGCTCGAGCAGATCATCATGCCCGACCCGACGCCGGTCGAGGTCGACCCGCCCGGCGAGGCGTCGAGCGGGCGCCGGGATGGCCGCCGCGATCGCCCGCGCGAGACCGGTCGCGAGCCGGTCAAGGTCACGCCGCCACCGCCGCCGCCGCCGGTCGATCCCGGCCCGGGCAGCGCGACGCCGACCGGCGGCTCGGGCGGCGGCTCGGGCTCGGGCTCGGCCAAGAAGCCCAAGGACACCAAGGTCGATCCCACCGTGACGATCGATCCGTTCGCGGGGGGCGGATGAGCCGACGGGTCGCCGTCGGGGTGTGCGCCCTGATCGCGCTGGTGCTCGGGGTCGGCGGCGCGCGCGCCGAGGACACCGCCACCCGCGACGCCAAGAAGCACTACGCCAAGGGCGACAAGCTGTTCGCGCTGGGCAAGTTCGATCAGGCGCTGGTCGAGTTCGAGGCCGCCTACGAGGCCAAGCCGCTGCCCAAGCTCTTGTTCAACATCGGCCAGGCCCACCGCAACCTCGACCACTACGACCAGGCCATCTTCGCCTTCCGCAAGTACCTGCGCGAGGTGCCCGACGCCGACAACCGCGAGGCGGTCGAGAAGCTGATCGACGACCTCGAGGGGCGCCAGGCCGAGGCCGAGGAGCGCGAGCGGCAGCGGCAGGCCGACCTGGACCGCGAGCGCGAGCGCGAGCTGGCCCGCCAGCGCGCGGCGCGCGGCGGCGACAAACCGATCTACACTCGCTGGTGGTTCTGGGGCGGCATCGCCGCCGTCGCCGGCGCTGGCGCAGGGGGCTACTTCCTCCTGCGCGACGACGGCCTCCCGTCGACCGATCTCGGCAACGTCGTCTTCGACTAGCCGAGCGACAGCGAGGCTACTCTCTGGTCCATGCGGTACCCCGTCTCCTAGCTCGCCTGGTTATCGTGCGCTCGCCTCGTCCGTCCCCCTGGCTCTGGGGCCCCGCCGCCGTCGTGGCCGGGGCGCTGCTGGGCGCGTGCGGCAGCGACGAGCCGGTGATCGTCGTGCACCTCCAGGCGCGGCCGGCGGTCACCAACGTCACCAAGCTCGCGGTGGTGCTGGCCAACGACAGCTCGACGCAGAGCGAGGCGTTCGCGGTGTCGGGGCGGTCGTTCCCGATGTCGTTCAGCGTCCAGACCCCGGGCCGCACCGGCGACCTGACGATCGACGTGGTGGCCAAGGACGGCGGCGGCCTGGCCCGCGGCGTCGGCCAGCTGGTGGTGCCGATCGCCGACAGCCGCGTCGACGCCGACCTCTTGCTCGAGCCCAACGACTTCGTCGTCAACACCACCTACGTCGGCAGCCAGGACCTGGCGTTCCGCCTCGACGGCGGCGGCCGCCAGCTCGCGATCGGCGCCGACGGCGTGTTCACGATCGGCTGGTCGGATACCTGCCAGATGGTGGGGCGCTGCGACGTATTCGGCCGGCGCTACGACGCCACCGGCACCGCGGTGACCACCGGCATCGCCGCCGGCACCGGGCAGTTCAACATCAACCAGACCGACGGCGAGACCGGCTACGAGCCGTCCATGGTGACCGATCGCAACGGCACCACGCTGGCGGCGTGGACCACCTTCGGCGATCTGTTCGCGGTGGTGATCGACGCCGCCGGCAACCACGTCACGCCGATCGAGACCCAGGTGACGACGGCGACCTCGCCGGGCACGCCGGCGGTCGCGGTGTTCCCCGACGGCCGCTTCGTCGTGGCCTGGACCGACACCGGCACGATGGTCGGCCAGACCGTGGTCAAGGCGCGCTTCCTGTCGGCCACCGGCCAGCCGATCAACAACCCGATCACCAACACCCCCGACCCGTTCGTGGTGTCGACGACGGTGCGCACCGACGACGAGGCGCCCGCGGTCGTGACGCTCGGCAACGGCTCGGCGCTGGCGTTCGCGTGGCGGGTCGGCAGCGACATCCGCGGCCGGCTGTACGGCACCACCGGCGCGGCGCTGAGCCCGGTCGACCTGCTGGCCGCCAGCCACCCCGGCGACAACCTCGGCCCGCCGCAGCTGGCCCGCCTCGGCAACGACCTGGTCATGCTCTACCGCCACCAGACCATCAGCGGCGCGCCCGATCACGGCGAGCTGATCCTGCGCCGCTACACCGCCGCCGGCGCCGGCGTCGGCGCCGCGGTGATCGTCACCAACGACTCGGAGTCCGGCCCCGCCGCCCTCGCCATCGACGGCACCGACGTCGGCGTCGCCTGGTCGGCCTGCAACGAGGGCAGCGACGGCGCCGGCTGCGGCGTCCGCTTCCGCCGCTACGACGGCGACCTCGCCCCCGTCGGCGACGCGCAGCTGGTCAACTCCACCACGCCCGGCGATCAGGAAGACCCGTCGCTCGGCTGGCTCCCCGATCGCTCGGTCGCGGTCACCTGGAGCGACGGCAGCGCCACCGATCCCGATCGCGACATGACCGCGGTGCGCGCGCGGATCATCTACCCCGCCGCGCCGTAGGCGATCACGACCGCGACGCGTCGTCGACGTCGAGCGGCCCGCCCGCGGTGTGCCAGCCGCGCGCGAGCAGCGCCGTGCGCGGCGCCGCCGTCGGGCGACCGGCCTTGGCCAGGGCGCGCAGCCACGCGACGTCGGTGCGGGCCGCGGCCTTCCAGCCGTCGAACCACAGCCCGCTCGAGTGCGGATCGATCGCGCCGAGTTTGAGCCGCGCGCCGGCGCCCCGCGCGCCGAGCAAGACGTCGCGGATCGCGTCGCGCACCTCCGCCGCCGTGCGCAGCGGCCGCGCCTGGTAGCGCTGCGCGAACAGCTTGCCGCGGCGTCCCAGCTGCGCGTTGATGCGTCGCGCGAGCCGGATGGTCAGCCCCTGCATCCCACGCGAGAGCGCCTGCGTCCCGGCCGCCTCGACGACGAAGCGCAGCTGATCGCCGAGCACGCCGTAGTGCACGACGCGGAAGTCGTCGCGGTGCCCGGCCTCGATCGCGGCCCACACCGCCCGCGCGACCGCCGCGGTGCGCAGCGTCGGCGCGTCCTCGGCCAGCTTCACCGTGACGTACACCGGCGTCGCCGCCGCGAACCGCGCGCGCGGGAGGTGCGGATCCGACCCCGGCCGCTTCTTCCGCCCTGCGCCCGGCCGCCAGCCGCCGTGCCCGGTCGGCCGCCGCGCGGGCGTCGCTGGTGTCGGCGGCGTCATCGTGGCTCGGCATCTGTAGCGCCGGCGGTCATCGCCGTCAACGCAGCGCCGGTGGGTGTGCGCTCAGAGTCTGTGAGGCCTTCGGACGAGCAACGGTCGGCATCTCCAAGGCGACAGCGCTCCGGGCGGTCCTCGCCTCCCGATCCGCGCTCGCAGGCACTCGCCGCACTCGCCTGTCAGGGTCCCGGGGACGAGCTGTCAGGGATCAGATCAGTCTGTACCCCCTCACTGAATCTTCCTCGCGCCTTGACGTCTCGCGCCCAGTGCCTATATTGGCCCAATCATGAGGGCGAGGATGTCGAGGCAGCTGGGGTTGGCGAGGACCGAGGGCGCGCCGCGGCGCGCGGGCAACGCGAACGGTCACGGCGGCAAGCGCGCCGGCGCCGGGCGCAAGCGGACGCTGCCCGGCCCGGCCCGCGGCAAGCACCGGGCGCGGCCGTTCCACGATCGCCGCCTGCCTGTCCACGTCGTCCTGCGCGTCACCCGGCAGGTCGGCCGCCTGCGCCGGCCGCAGGCGTACGCGGCCGTCCGCGCGGCGATGATCGCGCTGGTCGGGCGCGCCGACTTCCGCGTCGTCCACCTGTCGATCCAGCGCCACCACATCCACCTGCTCTGCGAGGCCGACGACCGCCGCGCGCTGGCCAACGGCGTCCGCGCGCTGTGCGTCTCAGCCGCGAAGCGGCTGAACCGCGCGGTCACCATCGCTGGCGGAGTGCCGCGAGCCGGCCGCGTCTTCACCGACCGCTACCACGCGACGACGCTCAGCAAGCCGCGCCAGGCCCGCCACGCGCTGGCCTACGTGCTCAACAACTGGCGCCGCCACCGCGAGGATCACGCCGGCGTCGGGCAGCGCCGCGCGCCGCTCGATCGCTACGCCAGCGGCGTCGCCTTCGCCGGCTGGGCCGAGCGCGACGGCGTGCCGTTCGCGTGGCCCAAGGACTTCGAGCCGATGCCGACCGCGGCGCCACAGACCTGGCTCATGCAGGGCGGCTGGAAGCGCGGCGGCCCGGCACCGAGCCTGTGGGAGCGGCCGGGGCCGCTGGCCTGAGGCTTCGCAGCCGCGGATCTTGGGAGGTTCCCCGGCGGGGCATGACCCGACGGGGGACCGCGTTGCGACACGCCCTGTTGGGACTCAGTGCGCGACGTGATCGACCGTCGTGGTCGTCCACACTGCGCTGGCGGTGCGGGGGCACGGGCGCAGCCGGTACTCGCGCGCCAGCGACACCAGCGCGATGCCCTCGACCCACGTGAGCCAGCGGCTGCCGAGGCTCGCCCGCATCAGCCGCAGGTGATCGACGCACGCCGCGCCGCTGCGGGTCCACGTCGCCTCCGACGGCCCGGGCGCAAACTCGCGCGCCGGCCCGCCGTAGAATCGCCGCGCGTCCCAGCGCTCCCAGCGCACCGGCGTGCCCGGCCGCGTGAACGCGACGTCGCCGCCGTAGCGCGCGCCCATCATCTTGAGCGTGGCGGTGGTGAGCCCGCCAGCGACCGCGCGCGGCTCCCACGGATCGATCCCGAGCAGCCGCATCTTGGCGATCGCCGAGCCGGCGCACGCGATCTGGAACCACTGCTGCCCGATCGCCGCCGACGAGCCGGTCTCGGTGTACGTCTCGCCGCTGACGATCAGCGCGTGGTCGGTGCCCTGCTGCCACTGCTGGCCGACGGTGCCCGGGGGATTGTCCCAGCGGATCAGGCCACCGGACGGCGTCTCCAGCACCGGCACCAGGCCGTCGTTCTGCCACCGCTCCATCCACCGCTCGGTCTCCTGGCATAGCGGCGACGGCGTGACCGGCCCGAACGGCCGCGCGCCGTCGGGCGGCGGCTCGCCCGGCGCGGCGATCGCGCCGTTGGCCACCACCTCGAAGCGGTAGGTCGGCAGCACGGTCGCGCCCTCGACCTCCCAGGTCGACACCGTCCTGATCTCGGAGATGAGCACCCGCACCCGCATCGTCAGCGCCTTGTACGGCACGTCCAGATCGAACGCCGACCCGACCAGCGCCGCGTCGGCGCACACCTCGACGCCGTCGCGGACGCCTTGCAGGCGCCCGTCGACCGAGGCGAGCTTGATGTCGGTGCCGGCGCAGGTGCCGGTGCCCGACGGGATCAACTCCGGCCGCAGCACGACCCGCTCGGCGTTGGCCTCGCCGGTGGTGCTGAGCCCGCGGATGAAGGTCCCCCAGAGGATCGGCGTGTTGCCGCCGCAGCGGTAGGCGTTGCACCCGGCCCCTGCGACGCGGATCGAGACGGTGGTGGCCGCGAGCGCACTGGCGATCGCACAAGCAGTGACGAAGAGACGAGCTGGCATGCGAAGTGCTCCTGGACGGGTCGACGTGTGGGCTCCCGACTTCGGCCAACTCTGCAAACCCACGGCCATCGCGCGACGCGTGTATGGTAGCGGTGGAGCGGACCGTGTCGCCATCTCGGTGCCAGTTGTAACCCGGCGGGTGACAGGCGCCGCCCCGACGGCCGCGCTACCATCGGCGGCGAGATGAGCGAGGACCGCCGACTCGCGCAGTCGACCGCCGCGTGGAGCGGCGCCGGCGACGACGTCTCACCGGCGGTCGGCGATGCCCCCACCGTCGACGGGCGACCGCCCGCGGTGCGCGGCACCGCAGGCCAGGCGTTAGCCGATGGGCGCTATCAGATCCTGGGCGAGCTCGGTCGCGGTGGCATGGCGGTGGTCCACGCGGCGTTCGACCGCCAGCTCGGCCGACGCGTGGCGCTCAAGCTGGTGCGACCCGATCGAGTCGACGCCGCCGGGCGCGCGCGCTTGTTGCGCGAGGCCCAGGCGATGGCGCGCTTGCACCACCGCAACGTGGTGCAGGTTTTCGACGCCGGCAGCGCTGGCGATCACGTGTTCGTCGCGATGGAGCTGGTCGACGGAGGCTCGTTGCACCGCTGGCTGGTGACCGCGCCGCGGTCGTGGCGGCAGATCGTCGAGCTGTTCGTCGGCGCCGGTCGCGGCCTGGCCGCCGCCCACGCCGCCGGCCTGGTGCACCGCGACTTCAAGCCCGACAACGTGCTCGTCGACGCCCACGGCGTAGCGCGCGTCGCCGACTTTGGACTGGCTGTCGCTGGAGCCGACCACGAGCGCGGCGATGGCGACGCGGTGGCGCTGGCCTCGGTCACCAGCACCGGCGTGCTGATCGGCACCCCGGCGTACATGGCCCCCGAGCAGCTCGATGGACGGCCGGCGACCGCGGCGGCCGACCAGTTCGCGTTCTGCGTCGCGCTGCACCGCGCGCTTCACGGGATCGCGCCGTTTGCCGGGGATACGCCGACCGCCCTGCGGGAGCGGATCGCCGCCGGAGCCCCTGACGAGAGCGACGCCGGGCGCGCACTGCCACGGTGGCTGCGCGCTGCGGTCGCGCGCGGGCTCGCGATCCGACCAGCCGACCGACACGCGTCGATGGCCGCGCTGCTCGACGTGCTGGCCCGCCTGCGCGGATGGCGGAAGTGGCGGGTGCCCATCATCGGGGGCGTCGCCGTCGCGGCAACTGCGACCGCCGTCGTGCTGGCCGCAGTTGCCCCACCGACGACCGATCCGTCGGCCGCGTGCGACGGCGGGCGGGACGAACTCACGGCGGTCTGGAATCCAGCGCGCCGTGCCGCCCTTGTGAACCGCTTCACGACGGCCACCGCCGACGTCCGAGACCTGGTGTTCGGGACGCTGCAACGGCACGCCGAGGCCTGGACCACCATGCACCGCCGCGCATGCGTCGCGCACGCGCGCGGCTCCGAGTCCGCGCAGACCCTGGACCAGCGCATGCGCTGCCTGCGGCAGCGGCGCGTGGAACTCGATGCCGCGGTCGACACCATCGCCGGGATCGAGAACGGCGACCGACGGCAAGCTGTGGACGTGACGGCGAACCTGGCGCCAATCGACGATTGCGGAAACCTGGAGCTCCTGGCTCGCGAACTGCCACCACCTGCCAGCCTTGACGTGCGCCGGAGGTCAGACGCGTTGCGAAGCGAGTTGGCCCGACTCGAGGCCGCCGATCGGGTCGGACATCCAGAGGCAGCTCTCGCAGGGCTGACGAACCTGATCCGCGAGGCGCGCTCGATCGACGACCCATCGTTGCTCATCGACGCCTTGCTGGCCCACGGCCGCATCGCCCAGGTCCGCATGGAGTACGGGCCGGCCGTCATCGCCCTCCACGAGGCCGAGCAGCTCGCGCTCGCTCATGGTGCGACGCGTGCGGGGATCGAAGCTGGCGCGCGCCGGTTGTTCGTCGAAGCGATGGACGGGCAGCGGCTCGACGCGCTCTCTGCACAGGCCGAGCTGCTCGAGCCGCTGGCGCAGAGCCTGACCGGCGATCACTTCGCGGTGCCCCTGCTCCTCAACAACCTCGGCGCGATGCACATGGCCCGCGGCGACACGGCGAAGGCGCGCGGCTACTTCGAGCGCGCCAAGGCGCTGGTGGACGCTATCCCGGAACCGCGCCTCGAGCTCCTCGTCGTCGATCGCAACCTCGGGCTCACCACCGGCGGCGCGGTCAGCGAGCGGCTCGCCCAGCAGACGCTGCGCAAGCTGCAGCAGCGCCTCGGCGCCGACAACCCGACGACGATCGAGGCCGCGACGACCTCGTCCCACCTGACCCGCGATCCGCGCGAGGCGCTCGCGATCGCCGACGACTTCATCGCCCGCACTGCCGCGCTCCAGCCGGGCGCCATCGAGATCCGCCTCGACGAGGCGCGCTACGCCGCCTTCCTCGCGCTCGAACTCGGCGACGTTGCCCGCGCGCGGGCCTGCCTCGAACCCGCGGTCGCCTTCTCGATGGCCGGCGCCTCAGAGCTCATCGTCGCCATCCACCGGCTCGCCGTCGCCGACATCGCGCTGCTCGACGGACGGATCGACGCGGCCCGCGACGCGTACACCGCCGCGAACCGCGTGCTGCTCAGCTCCCCCAACTGGTGGGACCGCGAGTACGGAGCCGCGGCGCTGGTCGGGCTGGCGACGATCGCGCGCCGCGGCGGGGACGACGCGACCGCTGCGCAGCAGCTCGATCGGGCGATCGCGATCTACGTCGAGGTCACCGGCAATGGCAACAACCAGGACCCGATGCGGCGGCTGGCGCGGGCGCGGCTCGAGCGCGCGGCGCTGGCGCGAGCCCACGGCGATGCGGCGCTGGCCGACCAGCTCGAGACCGCGGCGCTGGTCTACTACCGCTCGACCGAATCGCCGGCCTACGCCGACGTCATCGCCCGCCACGGCCGCGAGCCGCAGCCCGCGCCGCCCGCCCCGTAGCCGCGCGGCCGCCGCGGCGGTGAAGCTGGGGTCCAGCGCGCTGGCCCGCGCAACCGACGTTCGCGCCGCGCGCTGTTCTGACGCCGGCCTGCGGCCCGGCGTCCTCAGCCTGGCGCGACGAGCCCCGGCGAGGTTGCGAGCATGCGCGCCGCGGCGCGCCCGCCGGCTGGTACGCGCGATGCAGGAGTGCACGGCGATGTTCCAGCCGATCGCGCCGCTCGATCTGACCTACGTCGTGGGCGGCGCGCCCGATCCCAGCTTCGGGCGGTGCGGCCCGGGGGCCGACATGCCGTACCTCGGCGACGTCCGCACCCCGGCGTGCGCGCGCCACGATGCGCTGGTCGATCGCTACCTGGCCGGCGGCTCGAGCACGATCATGGCCCACCTGCGGGCTGCCCCGGCCCTGCCCGCGGCGGTCGGCTCGTACGTCGGCGTGCGGGCCGGCCAGCTCGCCGACCAGCTCGGCCGCTACCTGAAGTAAGGCGACGTGCTTGACGGGGCGCCACCGCCGCGCGCTGATCGCCCCATGAGCGTGCGGCCCCCCACGGCGCCGCCGGCGGTGACGGACGACGTCGACACGCTGGCCGAGGAGCAGGCGCGCGTCGACGACGACCTCGACCGCGTGAGCCTCGAGACCGTCGACGCGCGCCCGCGCCGCGCGCCGCCCCGGCCCACCACGCCGCCGTCGGCGGCCTCGAGCGAGGCCCAGGACGGGCTGGCCGCCGCGCTGCATGCCGAGGAGGTCGCGCGGGCCCGCGGCTGGTCGACGGTGATGATCGTCATGGCGCTGGCGATGCTGGCGTTCGTCCCGGCGCTGCCCGGCGACGCCAGCCGCAAGGGCCCGTTCGTGGCGACGCTGATCGCGCTGATCGGGCTGGGCGCGTGGCTGGTGCGCCGCTGTCGCAACCCGGCGCGGTACACGCCGGCGGTGTTCCGCACGTTCGCGTTCGCGATCGCGGCGGGGTCGTTCGAGGTCATCTACTACCTCGGCGTGTTCTCGCCGACGCCGCTGGTGGTGACGCTCGGCATCAGCTTCATCGGGCTCGGGCGCGATCGGATCGGCGCGCTGGTCGCGCCGCTGGTCGCGATCGCCGGGTACCTGGCGCTCGCGCTGGCCACGCTGACCGGCCTGCTCGACGATCGCGCGGTCGTCACCCCGACCGCCACCTCGGCCGCCGGGCAGGCCATGTTCACCGCGATGGTGCCGGTGGTGTTGCTGGTGGCGCTGTGGATGGCCCGGCTGTCGCGGCGCACGCTCGAGCACGCCCTGGCGCGCGCGCACGAGGCGGCGCTCCTGGCCAACCAGCGCGAGGCCCAGCTGGTCGAGGTCAAGCGCGACCTCGACCACGTCCTCGACGGAGGCGCCGGCGCCAAGGGCCAGCTCACCGGCGCCGCCGCCGGGCCGTGGCAGCTGGCCGAGGTGATCGGCCGCGGCGCGATGGGCGAGGTCTACGCCGCCACCCACGCGAGCGACCACCGCACCGCGGCGGTCAAGGTCCTGCGCGAGCTCGGCCCCGACGAGGCGCGCCTGCGCGAGCGGTTCGAGCGCGAGGGCGCGGTGATCGCGGCGCTGCAGTCGCCACACATCGTGCGGGTGTTCGACGCCGGCGTGATCCGCGCCATGCCGTACCTGGCGATGGAGCGACTGCACGGGGAAGACCTGGCGCGCCGGCTGCGCCGGGAGCCGCGGCTCGATCGCGCCGCGCTGATCACGCTGGTGCGCGAGGTCGCGCGCGGCCTCGACGTCGCCCACGCCGCCGGCGTCGTGCACCGCGATCTGAAGCCACACAACCTGTTCTGGTCGCGCGACCTGGGCGCGTGGAAGATCCTCGACTTCGGCGTGGCCAGCCTGGCCGGCTCGAGCGGCACGCTGACCCAGGCCGCGGTGGTCGGCACGCCGGGCTACATGGCGCCCGAGCAGGCGCGGGGCCACGGCGTCGACGCCCGCGCCGACGTCTTCGCGCTCGGCGCGGTGACCTACCGCGCGCTCACCGGCCGCCCGGCGTTCACCGGCGTCGACACGCCGCAGCTGTTGTTCTCGGTGGTCTACCAGCACCCCAAGGCGCCCAGCGCGCTGGCACCCGACGTGCCGCGCGCGGTCGACGCGGTGATGGCGGTGGCGCTGGCCAAGCGCGCCGCCGATCGCTTCGACCACGCGACCGAGTTCGCCGAGGCGCTTGCCGCCGCGCTGCACGGCGCCGCGCCGCTGCCGGTGGTCGAGCGCGCCGCGGGGCTGCTGGCCCGCCACCCGTGGGGCCGCGCGGCGACCGAGCGCTGAGGTAAGGTCCGGCGGTGGCGGCGACCCACGACTCCGACGCGACGCTGTCGCTGGGACCGCTCGCGACGCCGGCGCGCCCCGCGGTGGGCGTGCCCGACCTCGGGTTCGCGGCGCGCTACCAGCTGGGCGCCCGCCTCGCCGAGGGCGGCCTGGCGATCATCTACGACGCCCACGACGTCGTGCTCGATCGCAAGGTCGCGATCAAGCAGCTGCGCGATCCCGATCCGGGGCTGACCGCACGCTTCCTGCGCGAGGCCCGGCTCACCAGCCGGCTGGTGCACCCCGGGATCGTCCCGATCTACGATCTCGGTAGCGACGCCGACGGCGTGCTGTCGTACGCGATGAAGTGGATCGCCGGCCGCTCACTGGCCCACGAGCTCGCCGCGCGGCCGACCCTCGAGGCCCGGCTGGCCCTGGTGCCGGCGGTGATCGCGATCGCCGAGGCGGTGGCGTACGCGCACAGCCAGCGGGTGATCCACCGCGACCTCAAGCCGGCCAACGTCGTGGTCGGCGCGTTCGGCGAGATCGTCGTCATCGACTGGGGCCTGGCGCGCTCGCTCGACGAGCCCGATCTGCCGACGGGCGGCGGCGCGGCCCCTGCCCACCCGCAGCTCACCGGCGCCGGCAGCGTGCTGGGCACGCCGTGCTACATGCCGCCCGAGCAGGCGCGCGGCGAGGCCGTCGACACCCGCGCCGACATCTACGCGCTGGGCGCGATCCTGTACCAGCTGGTGTCGGGCGCGGCGCCGTACGACGTCAGCGGCGCGCACACCGCCGACGCCGGCGATCCGATCTGGGATCGCGTGGCCGCCGGGCCGCCCCGGCCGATCGCCGAACTGGCGCCGGCGGTGCCGCCCAAGCTGGCCGCGATCATCGAGCGCGCGATGGCGCGCGACGCGGGCGAGCGCTACGCCGACGCCGAGGCCCTGGCCCAGGCGCTGGCGGCGTTCCTCACCCACGACCACTCGGCGCGGCTGACCGCGGCCGCGCTGGCCCGTGTCATCGAGGTCGAGCGCGCCGCCGCCGGGCCGCCCGACGCCACCGCGGCGCTCACCGCCACCGCCGACGTCGCGCGGTTCGGCCTCGAGCAGGCGCTGGCCGCGTGGCCGGCCAACCCCGACGCCCGGGCCGCGCTCGACCGCTTGCGCCGCGCGCTGTTCGCGGTCGCGCTGCGCCGCGGCGATCACGCCGCCGCCGCCGCGCTGGCCGCCGAGCTGCCGCCCGACGACGATCGCCGCCGCGCGGTGGACGAGCTGGCCGTGCGCAGCGCCGCCGCCGCCGCGCTGGTCCACGATCGCGATCATCGGGTCGGGCTGCGCGAGCGGATGCTGGTCGCCACCGGCTTCGTGGCGCTGCTGATCGGCGCGTTCGTGCAGACCGTGCTCGCGGGGGCGTCGATCGGCGACCCGCTGCCGCAGCGCACGCTGCTGGTCAACGGCGCGGCGGTGGTCGGCGCGATGGCGCTGGTGGTGTTCCTGGCGCGGCGGCGGCTGTTCGCCAACGACGCGTCGAGCGGCGCGACCCGCACGTTCGTCGCCGCGGCGTTGGTCGCCATGTGCAACCGCGGCGTCGGCTACCTCACCGACGTGCCGTCGGCCCACGTGCTGCGGATCGACCTGCTGATCCTCGCCACCGCGATGGCGGCCTACGGGCGCGTCCGGATCGCGGCGCTGCCGCTGGTCGCGGTCGGCGCGTCGCTGATCTGGCCCGCGACCACACGCCTCGACTTCAACCTCGGCGTGCTCGCGGCGGCGCTGGCCATGCTGGCCCGCTGGTGGCGTCAGGGCCTCGCGCCGACGTCTTGAGCTGCCCCGCGTCGCGCGCGTGTGGCAGGCTGTCGCCATGCGAAGCGCGGCGCTGGTCTTGCTGGTCGCGTGTACGCGATCGACGCCTCACGCCGCCGCGCCCCCGCCGACGCCGCCGATGGCCGACGCCGCGCCGCCGCCACCCGTCGCGATCGCCGCGTCGACGCTGACCCCGCCGCTGCCGCTGGCCGTCCCTGGTCGGATCGCGGTGCCACCCGACGCGCCGCTGTACGCCACCGCGGCCGACGCCGCGGCTCACCCGCCGACGCCGATCGCGACCGCGGCGCTGGTCTCGGCGGAGCTGATCGCGGTCCACGATGACACCGTCGAGCTCGAGACCGCGGCGGACGCCGACGACTGCGTCGCCGATCACGCGCTCGGCTATCGCCTGCGCGTGCACGTGCCGCGCGCCGCGCTGGTGGCCCGGGTCGCGCACCCGCTGTCCGACGCCCACGTCGACGGCACCGGCTGGCTGTTGCGGGTCGGCGCGCCGGTCCACGTCTTCTCCGACGGCAGCCGCGCCGCGGTCGCCGGTCCCGTCGGGCTGGTCGCGACCGTGCCGGCCGACGCGCTGGCGCTGGCGATCGCGCCGCCGCCGACCCCCGTCGCGCTGCCGCCGATCGACGCCAGCCTCGCGCGCTGCCCCGACCCCGACGCGGCCGCCCGCGAGGCCGCCGAGCGCGCCGCCGCCGAGGCCACCGCCGCCGCCCGCGCCGCCGAGGAGCGCGCCCGCTGCGAGGCCGCGCAGGCCGCCGCCGCCGCCACGCGCAAGGGCGGCAAGCGCGGCGCCACCGCACCCGACCTCGCCGCGCTCGCGCTGACCAGCTGCGACGGCCCGCTGAGCGCCAGCAACTACACCGTCGTCGACATGACGTCGTCCGACCTGCTACGCGTCCCCGAGGAGCGCTGCCAGCTGCGCGACGACGGCGCGGCGCTGACCATCGGCGGCCGGCCCGCGCTCGCGGCGGCCCAGCTCGCGCGCGCACGCCACGACGTGGTCGTGGTCGATGGCGGCTACCTCGTGTGGGCCGGCGATCGTTGCGGCGAGCTGCGCGCGCGCACGACCCCGGGCGACGTCGCGCCCCTCGGCCCCGCCGGCGCGACCGGCGCGGGCCCCGCCACCACCCCGTGGCTGGTCGCGCGCGCCGGCGCCCAGGTCACCTGGCCCGACGGCAGCCCCGCCGGCACCGCCGACGGCACCTTCGCGTTCCTGGCCAGCGACGCAAGCGCGCGCGGCGATCGCCTGTGCATCACGCGCACGCCGATCGCCACGCCGATCTGCCACCGCGCCACCGACGTCGCCCCCGCGCTGCGCTGGTGATCGGCGCGTCGTCGTCGAGCCAACCGTGGGCGAGCGGCGAGCACCACGGGCGCTCAGGGCGAAGGCCCGGCGAGTTGACGCTCGGCCGCGTCCGCGCGCTGCCGGTGCAGCCCCGCCGGGTAGGAGGCGCGATAGCGCCGCAGCCGCTCGCCGGCGAGGCGTGTGTCGCCGATCGCCAGGTAGGCCTCGACCAGCAGGATGTCGCGCTCCTCGGCGAGCTGCCCCGCGGGGAAGCGGCGCTCGTGCGCCATCAGCACCCGGAGCGCGGCGGCAGCGCCCCCGCCCCGCAACGTGCGCCTGGCGCGCTCGATGAGCTGGGGCTCGGCGTCGACGTCGGGGCGCGCGCGCAGGTCGTCGACCGCCGGCCGGGCACCCGCGTCGATCGTCGCCGCAGGCTGGGCGTCGGCGGAGGGGCGCGGGCGCGCGTCCGCGGTCGATCCGGCCCCCGCGTCGAGCGGGACCGGCCGCGCGAGGCCCCCGGCGGCCACGATCGCCGGCCGGTCGGCCCCGGGCGGCGATGGCGACTTGGCCAGCCGGTCCACGACCACGCCGATCGCGACGCCACCGGCCAGCACGACCGCGAGCACGAGCTTGGTCCCGGTCGCCGACACCGCGCCGCCGCTCGCGCCACCCCCTGCCGGCGCCGCCATCGCGGCGTTGGGCACCATGGCCATCACCGCGACGAGGACGGCCGGTGCCGCCGCCTTGGCGAGCCGCGCCGTCGTGCGGCGCTCGCTCGCGGTCGCGACCGCCAGGTCTGCCTGGAGGTGTTCGCGCAGCAGCGCCCGCGCGCGGCGCAGCCGGTCCTTGGCGGTCTCGAACGGGATCTCGAGCAGCGCGGCGGCCTCTTTGAGCGTGTACTCCTCGAGCTCGTGCAGGATCACCAGGTCCTGGTCGCGCTCGGGCAGCGCCCGCAGCGCCGCCTGCACCGCGAGCGCGCCAGCGGCCTCACCCGGCTCCCCGACGAGGTCATAGTCGAGCGCGTGATCCACGTCGCCGCGCCGCCGCCGCCCGCGCGCGTGGTTGCGGTAGACGTTGCGCGCGATGCCGTACAGCCACGCGTCGAGCGAGTGGTCGCGGTCGTGCGTGTCGCGCTTGCGCCACGCGATGACCAACGCCTCCTGCGCGAGGTCCTCGGCGTCGGTGCGAGATGACCCGAACCGCACGAGGTGCCTGATCACGCGCTCGACGTGGCTCAGCTCGAACACGTCAACGCTGCCTCGGTTCGTCCAGCTGCACCGCCACCACCGCGACGACCGCGGCCGTCACCGACCGGCACGAGGTGCCGGTCAGCTGCTTGGGCCGGGCGCCGGGTACGGTGATCGTCGCCAGGAAGTCGGTGTCGCGGGGCTGGACCTCGACGGTGAGCGTCGGCGCCGCGTCCTCGCGCCAAGGCGAGTAGCCAAGCGTGACGGAGACTTCGTCGGCGAACTCGTCCGGGGACAGGCACCCCGACCCGCGCGCGCGGTACTCGAGCCGCGCCGCGCGGCGCGCCGCCACGGACGGCGGGGCCCGGGTGACGGACCGCTGGCGCAGCGCGACGCCGCTGACGTAGTTGACGCGATCGTCCGCGTGACCCACGTGGCGGATCTCGACGATGAAGGTGTCGGCACCTGCCACCGCGGCGAGGCGCCGAAGGTCGTCGGTGATGGCCGTCTCGCGAGGCGCGGTCGCGAGCCAGTAGCCGAGCTCGAACCGCCCCACCGCCTCGTACGGCGCGTCGGGCGCGATCGCGAAGGTGCCGTCGTCGATCGAGACTCCCGGCGGCAACGACGCGTTGTAGACGACGATCTCGACCGGCGGCGCCGGCGCGTGCTGTGCGTCTTCGTACGCCGCCGCGACCCGCGCCTGTGCCCCCAGCCCGTCAGTTCCGTAGGTCACCCACTCGTTGATCTGGGAGTACTGCAACGACCGCGCCCCATCGGAGCCGACCGAGTAGTAGTTCGGCTGGCGCACGGGCGCATGGTAGATGCCCGGCGTGCAGGCCCCGCAGGCCGCGGCGATGACCGCCGCGAGCGCGTCGCGCCTCACAGGGCCTCAGGTTCGCTCGGCAGCGACTTCGGACGGAGCACCATGTACGAGATCGCGCTGCCTTGCGCGCCGACGGCGTTCTGCGCCGACGCGTTCACGGCGATCCCGACCGCCGTCCCACCCATCGCGCACGCGCGCGGGCGCAGGAGCTCTCGGTTGGCCTTCGCGAACGGGTCCTGGGTGCCAGCGTCCGAGAAGGTGACGTAGCCGAGGATCTCCCATCGCTGTTCGACGGTGATCGTCGTCGGGTCGATCTGGATCATCTCGAGCTGGCAGTTGGGTTCGCGGGGAGGCGCGTGGATCATGCGGACGTCGGAGATGCCGGCCTTGGGGCCACAGGCGGCGAGCGCCAGGCCGGTGACGAAGAAGAGGGTGAACTTCATGACTACCGTTGTCCGCAGGGGGGCGGTTTGGGTGGCGCGCCCAGCAAGAATCTGGACTCCGAGAGGCGGGTGCGTGATTTCAGCCACTTGGAATCTGCGCCGCGCCCGCCGCCCTCGGACGCCGCCGCCGCTACTCCGCCTCGTCGGCGCGGTGATCGATGCCCAGCGCGCGCATCTTCTTGTACAGGTGCGAGCGCTCGAGCTGCAGGTCCTTGGCGGTGTTGGAGACGTGGTGCTCGTGGGCGTCGAGCGCGGCCAGGATGATCTCGCGCTCGGCCGCCGCCACCAGGTCCTTGAAAGGCACGCCCTTCTCGTAGCTGCCCTTGACCGCCTGCACGCTCGGCAGCGCGTCGCGCACGTCGGCCTCGGCGATGTCGTCGGTGTCGCCCGACAGGATCACCATACGCTCGACGACGTTCTTCAGCTCGCGGACGTTGCCGGGCCAGTCGTGCTGCATCATCAGCGTGACCGCGCCGGCCTTCATCCGCTTGACCCGGCGGTCGTCGCGCGCGCAGCACAGCGCCAGGAAGTGCTCGATCAGCGCCGGCACGTCGTCCTTGCGCGCGCGCAGCGGCGGCATCTCGATCGGCACCACCGCCAGCCGGTAGTAGAGGTCCTCGCGGAACCGCCCGCCGGCGATCTCGGCCTGCAGGTCCTTGTTGGTCGCGGCCACCACCCGCACGTCGACCTTGATGGTGTCGTTGCCGCCCACCCGCTCGAGCTCGTTCTCCTGCAGCACCCGCAGCACCTTGGCCTGCGCGCTGGGGTTCATGTCGCCGATCTCGTCGAGGAACAGCGTGCCGCCGTCGGCCTGCTCGAACTTGCCGCGGCGGTCCTTGGTGGCGCCGGTGAACGCGCCCTTCTCGTGGCCGAACAGCTCGCTCTCGATCAGCTCCGACGGGATCGCCGCGCAGTTGACCTTCACGAACGGCCCCTTGGCCCGCTTCGAGCGGTCGTGGATCGCGCGCGCGACCAGCTCCTTGCCGGTGCCGTTCTCGCCGGTGATCAGCACCCGGCCCGACGACGGCGCGGTCTTGGCGATCTTCTCGACGATCGCGCGCATCGCCGCGCTCTTGCCGATCATCGAGTGCTCGGCCTCGGCCCGGGCCTTCCACCGCGCGTTCTCGCGGGCCAGCCGCCCGAACTCGAGGGCGTTCTTGACGACGATCTCCAGCTTGTCGCCGGTCAGCGGCTTCTCGATGAAGTCGTGGGCACCGCGCTTGGTCGCCTGCACCGCGGTCTCGAGCGTCGCGTTGCCCGACATCATCACGACCATCACGTCGGGGTAGGCCGCGCGGATCTTGGGCAGCACGTCGAGCCCGCTCTCGCCCGGCATCATCACGTCGAGCAGCACCATGTCGATCTCGCGCTCGGCCAGCTTCTGCAGGCCCAGCGCCCCGTTGCCCGCCACCTCGACCGCGTAGTCGTCCACCTCCAGCGACGTCTTCACCGTCTTGAGGATGTTGGGCTCGTCATCGATGACCAGGATCGTCGAGCGGGGCATGGCCGACGTCAGGCTATCACGCCGCCCCATGACGCTGGTTCGACCGCCGCCGCCGGAGATTTGACTCGGCCGGCCCGGGCCCGTAGGTTCCAGCCATGCGTCCCGTCGGTGGCTTCCGCTTCACGTTGTCGATCATGGCCGTCTCGGTGCTGGTGGTTGGGCTGGTGGCGGCCTGCACCAAGAAGAAGCCCAAGACCCCGGCCTGCGACGGCAACGACGACTGCAAGGACGGCCTGATCTGCGTCGAGAAGCAGTGCGTCGCCTGCGCCCAGGACAGCGACTGCGCCGACGGCCAGCGCTGTGATTCGGGCGCCTGCGTGGCCAAGCCCGAGTGCGCCAAGGACACCGACTGCCCCGACGGCAAGGTGTGCCAGGCCGGCACCTGCCGCGCCTGCGCCAAGGACAACGAGTGCGGCCCCGGCGGCAAGTGCATGGCGGGCGCCTGCCAGCGGCCGACCGCGTGCAAGACCGACGAGGACTGCGCCGACGATGAGGACTGCGTCGGCGGCTACTGCCAGAAGCCGTGGGCCGGCGGCGGGGACGCCGCGTGCACGCTGGCCACCGTGTACTTCGGCTACGACGACTCGGCGATCGCGCCGAGCGAGCGCGACCGCCTCGACGCCAACAGCGCGTGCATCAGCAAGACCCCGCAGAAGTCGGTCTACGTGATGGGCCACACCGACGGCTCGGGCACCGACGAGTACAACATCGCGCTGTCGGAGCGCCGGGCCCAGACCGTCGCCGACTACCTGGCGCGCCTCGGCGTCGACCCGGCCAAGCTGCAGGTCGTGCCCAAGGGCGAGACCGAGCCCACCGGCCAGGGCGACGAGAAGGATCGCCGCGTCGAGTTCCAGTGGCGTTGAGCCCCACCCGCACCGCGAGAGCCAGCATGTCGATGAAGTCACACTCTGGGGCGCTCCCCCTGGTCGTCCTCGCCGCCACCCTCGGCAGCACCGGCTGCTTCTGGGTCACCACCAAGAGCGAGGGCGCGTCCTTGCGCAAGGACGTCAAGCAGATCGACGAGCGCCTGACCATCAAGGAGCAGGACATCGACAAGCAGGTCGGTGAGCTGCAGAAGATCCTCGACGAGGCCACCAAGGTGCTCAAGCGCAACAGCGCCGACCTGGGCGCCGACGTCGACGCGCTCCGCAACGACATCCGGGTGTCGACCGGGCTGGTGTCGGCGGCCAAGAACATGATGGACGACCTGGCCGCGCAGGTGGAGAAGTACAAGGCCGCGAACGACGAGCGCCTCGGCGCGATCGAGGCCCGGCTGGCGACGCTCGAGGGCGGCGGCAAGCCGGCCGGCACCGGCGGCACCGGCGGCACCAACCCGGTGGCCGGCCTCAACCCCGACGACCTGTGGACCCAGGGCACCGACGCCTTCAAGGCCGGCAAGTGGGACGAGGCCCGCGAGGCCTACAAGAAGCTGGCGGTCGGGTTCCCCACCCACAGCCGCGCCGACGACGCCCAGTACTTCCGCGGCGAGTCGTACTTCCAGCAGCAGGACTGGGACTCGGCGATCCGCGAGTTCCAGAAGGTCTACGACAAGTTCGCCACCAGCGACCTCGCCGACGACGGGCTGTTCCGCGCCGCCGAGGCCGCCGCCAAGCTGAAGAACTGCAGCGAGGCGCGCGCCTACCTGTCGCTGCTCAAGCAGAAGTACGCCTCGTCGAGCCTGGTCAAGAAGGCCGACGCGATGGACAAGGACCTCAAGGCGTCGGCCAAGAACAAGGCGAAGTGCACGTCGTGAGATCCCCGCGGCGAGGTCGTGCGTCCTAGCCGCATGCGCCTCCTCGTCGCCGCGGCCGGGGTCTGCCTCGCGTTCGCCGCCGCCGCCCGCCCCGCCGCGGCCTGCTCCAAGCGCCACCAGACGGTGTTCGAGCTGTTCGAGCTGGCCCGGGACGTCGCGGTGGTGAAGGTCGGGGCCGTGCCGGGTGCGCGCTACGCGGGGCCGGTCGCCCTCGCCGTCAAGCGGCGCCTCAAGGGCAGCGGCCGGCGCCTGATCGCGCGCGAGACCAACACCTCGTGCCGGACGGGCTTTCGCCAAGGCCGGACGGCGCTCGTGTTCGTGGCGGCCGATCGCTGGCCGGCCGGCGACTACGAGGGCTACGTCGAGCGGCCGAGCCCGGCGCTGCTGGCCGCGCTCGCGGCGTGGGCCGGCGCCGCGACCGACAGCGCGCGCGTGAGCGTGCTGGTCGCCGCGATCGACGGCCCGGTCGCCGCGCTGCGGATCGACGCGGCGATCTACCTGCTCGATCACCCGGCGCTGATCGCCGCGCTCACCGCCGACCACACGGCCGCGCTGGGCCGAGCGTCACGGCGCGGCGATCGCCACGACGAGACGGTGCTGGCCATCCTGGCGCGGCAGCACGGCCAGGCGTGGCGCGATGTCCTGGCCGCGCCGCCCGCGCCGACGCTGAGCAAGCCGTTGCGGGCGCTGGCCGACCACGACCTCGAGGCGGTCACCGCGGCGGGCACGCTCGCGGACCTGATCGCGCAGACACCGGGCGACTCCGCGCCGCTGCGCATCGCCGCCGCCGAGCGCTGCGAGCGCTTGCACGGCAAGCTGCTGGTCGAGTTCTCGATGTACTCGACCGGCCGCTCGGATCACGGCTGGCAGCAGCTGGCGATCGCCTGCCGCACCGGCGCACCGCCGCGCTGGTAGCGCGCGGCGCCAGGGCTCACTTCACGCCGAACTTCTCGGTCAGGTCCTTCATCGCGTTCGGCTTCTTCGGATAGTCGCCGCCGACCTTGGTGTGGCACGACGCGCACGAGACGTTCGCGTCCTTCTTCTTCCACTCCTTCATCGCCTTCTTCATGACGTCCTTGGCCGCCTTCTGGCCGCCGGCCTTGCACGCGTCGGCCAGGAACTTGGTCTCGATCTTCTTGGCCTTGCAGGGCGCGGCGGCGTCGGCGGTGCCGGGGCCAGCGACCGTGGCGAAGGTCAGCGTGGCGAGGAAGGTGGCGACGAGAGCGGCGAGACCGAGCTTGACCATGGGGAACCTCTGGAACGGAAGACGGACAGCCGACCCGGGGTATTCAAGGTCGGATGCGGCGGTAACCCTACCACGCGGCCCAGAATTCCCGGTCATTCCGGCGGGGTGCGCCAGGGTAGCGCCAGCGCGCGCGCCGCCGCCGCCGGGTCGGAGGCCGCGTTGACGGCGCTGATGGCGCAGGCCGCCGCCGCGCCCGCCGCGTGGAGCGCCCCAGCCGCGCCGACGCCGACGCCGCCGATCGCCACCACTGGCACCTGCCCGGCGCGGGCGCACGCCTCGCGCAGCCCGTCGACCCCGACCACCGGATCCGGGTTGGCCTTGGTCGCGGTCGGGAACACCGGCCCGAAGCCGAGGTAGTCGGCGCCCCCCGCGACGGCGGCCGCGACCTGCGCGAGGTCGTGCGTCGAGACGCCGATCAGCATGCGCGCGCGCGCCGCGCCCAGCGCGTGGATCGCGGCGGCCAGCGGCAGGTCGTCCTGGCCGAGGTGCACGCCGTCGGCGTCGGCGGCGAGCGCGACGTCGAGCCGGTCGTTGACGATCAGCAGCGCGTTGGCCGCGCGGGTCACGCGGCGGGCCATCTGCGCGGCGGCCAGCAGCTCGCTGGTGCGGGCGTGCTTGAGCCGGACCTGCAAGACCGGCGCGGCGCAGCCGGCCGGATCGACCAGCGCGGCGGCGAGCCCCTCGTCGTCGGCGTCGAGGATCGCGTAGAAGCCGCGGATGCGTGCGGCCAGTCGTGCGCGCACCTGGAGGGTCACGCGCCCGACGGTATCACCCCGCGGGCGATCGGGAACGCCGCGGGGGAGCCGCGCGTTACACTCGCGACGATGCGCGCGCACCGCTGGGTGGCTGTGGCCCTGACGATCGCCAGCTGTGGACGCGGCCGCAAGGCGGCGCCCGCGGCGACGCCGGCGGCCGACGCGGCGATGGCGGTGGTGCGCGGCGACGGGTGGCTGCACGCGCCCGATCCGACCTCGGCGCAGGCCGACGCGCTGGCGGCGTCGCGCGGCCTGCGCTGCCTGCTGGACGGACGCGACGTGCTCGACGACTTCGCCCCCGACCTGACGCCGGCGCTGGCGGCGGTGATCGCGCGCGCGCTCGTCGACAGCGCGCGCGACGACGGCGACGGTCCGCTGCAGGCGGCGTGGGCCGAGGCCGTGTCGCTGCACCAGGACATCGACGACCGCGCCGGCCTGCGGGTCGCGGTCGCGGCGTTCAGCCAGATCGATCTGCCCCGCGATCTGATCGGCGATCCCGCGCGCGCGCTGGCCGGCGCGCCGCTGCCGCCGCCGTCGTGGCACGTCGACCTCGAGGCCGTCCGCGACCAGGCGATCGGCGGCGACGTCGCCGGCGCGGCCGCGCGCTACGATCGCCCAGAGGCCCAGGCCAAGCCCGACGAGGAGAGCTTCTACGTGGAGCGCCGGGTGCAGGCGCTGGTGGCGCTTGGGCGGACCGGCCAGGCGCAGGCGCTGGTCGACGCGGCGGCGCCCGACGCCCGCAACGCGCTGCGCGGCGCGTGGCTCGAGGTGGCGCTGGCCCACGACGCCGGCGTGCCGGCCGCGGTCGACGCGCTGGTGGCGGCGCTCGACGCGACGCCACCGGGGCGCGGCCTGCGCTGGAACCCGCGCCGCGCGCTGCGGCTGGCGCGGCGCCACGGCCAGGCCGCGGCGCTGGCGCGGCTGCGGCCCGCGATGGCGCAGGCGATCGCCGCCGACGAGGCCGGGCTCGCCGAGGCGGTCTTCGAGGACGCGCTGGCCACGCGCGACGACGCGACCGCGGACCGCGTGAGCCGGCTGGTGCACCGCGACTGGCGGACCTGGCTCGAGCTGTTGTACCGGGCGCCGATCGCCGACGCGCTGGCCGGCGTGCGACCCAAGGACATCATGGCGCGGACGCAGCTGACGCGGCTGTGGGTGCGCCACGCCGCCGAGGGCGGCGACCCGACGATCGAGGCGCAGCTGGCCGAGCGCGCGTGCGCCGGGCAGCCGCCGCCGGTCGCGATCATCGGGCCGCCCGCGCCGCCGACGCCGGGCGCGCTGCTGACCGCGCGTGACCTCCACCCCCGCGCGCTGCGGGCGTGCGACGGGATCGAAGGCGAGCTCCGGCTGACCGTCGGCGGGCGCGAGCTCGCGCGCGAGCGGTTCGATGGCGAGTGCACCGGGGCGTGCGACGCCGCGGCCAAGCGCGAAGGCCAGGCCGCCCTCGACGAGATCCAGGCGCGCGTCGATCGCGGCGAGGCGTCGCAGAGCGAGACCGACTACGACTTCACCAGCTGCATGTGGAGCGGCACGCGGGTCGGGCGGCGGGAGCGGGTCGGCGATCGCGACGTGGTCGTCCTGGTCGCTCGCTACATCGGCGCCCACGACATCGAACAGGACCACTACGCGCTCGCCACCGAGGTGTGCGGCGCGCTGTACGTCTCACCGACGTTCGGCGACACCTACGCGGGCGACTTCCCGCTCGACGGCCTGGTGATCACCACCGCCCGCGACGGCCGCCAGCTGATCGTCACCGGCGCCCGCGACGAGTGGCGCGGCGTGCTGCTCCGCGTGACGCTGCCGGGCGCCTGCCCCGGCGAGCCCGACGCTCGGGTGATCGACTCGGGCGGCTGAGCTAGCGCCGCCGGCGACGCGCCACCAGCGCGGCCAGCGCCAGCCCGCCCAGGCCCGCCGCGCCGACGCCGTCGCCGCCGGTCTGGCAGCAGCCACCCTCGTCGCCGTCGGCCGGCGCGCACTCGACCGAGCACGCGCCCCAGGCGCCGCCGCTGCAGGTCTCGAGGCCGGTGTCGCAGCACGCGCGGATCAGGCCGTCGTCGCTGGCGCCGTCGCAGTCGCGATCGACGCCGTCGCAGTCCTCGACCGCGCCCGGGTGGGTGGCGGCATCGGCGTCGTCGCAGTCCTGGCCCGGGCCGACGCCATCTCCGTCGGCGTCGGTCGACGGCGCCGCGACGACGGCCACCTCGACCCAGACGATCTCGCCGAAGCCGGCGCCGTCGTGGGTCATGCGCCAGCGCGACCGCACCACGCCGCTGCCGGTCGCGGTCATCGTCGCGGTCAGCTCGACCTCGGCGCCCGGCGCCGCGCTGGCCGCGATCGCCGCCGCCCCGAAGTCGGGGCCGTCGAGGTGCGCCAGCTGGTAGCCGGCGCCCCAGGTCGAGGTGCCGCGGTTGCGCAGCCGCCAGGTCTTGATGAACGGCACGCCGGCCACCACCTCGGTGCCGTCGGGGATGGTCACGTCGGCGACGAACGCCGCGTCGTCGACGAGGGTCGAGCCGCCGGCGCAGGTCGCGGTCGGCGCGCCGCCGTTCTGGTTGGTCCACGCGCTGACCGCGACGCTGCACGGCCCCGCGTAGGGATCCTCGGCCTGCCCCGAGTAGTACGAGCCGGTCTCGCTGACCGCGACCCGGGTCTCGAAGTGCAGGTGCGGCCCGCTGGAGTTGCCCGACGTGCCCGAGCGGCCGATCGGATCGCCGCACGCGATCGCCGCGCCCAGCGCCGGGATGCCGGTGCCCGCGGTCAGGTGGCCGTAGATCGTCTCCTCGCCGGCGCCGTGGTACAGCGCGACCACGTTGCCGAAGCCGCCGCCGTCGGTCGAGCCGATGAAGCCGTCGCCGAAGCCGTCGGTGCGGTGCTTGACGGTGCCGCCCGCGGCGGCGACGACCTGCGTGTTGCGCCCGACGCCGATGTCGGTGCCGCGGTGGCCGCTGTACGTGTTGTTGCCGCAGGCGTAGTCGGTGAGGTTGCCGTGATCGAGGTGCGCGTTGACGCCGGCCGGCGAGGTGGGCCAGCGGTACGGTCCGGCCTGCGCGGTGGTGGCCAGCGCCAGCGTCGCGATCAGCGCGCGGCGGATCACGGCGCCACCTCCAGCGCGGCCACGATCGCCGCGCGATCGAGCGCGCGGGTCGCGCCATCGATCACGGCCTCCACCCCGCCGGCCACCGCGCGCGGCCGCCGCCCCGGCCCGAGGTCGCGGGCCGCGCCGGTGGCGACGTCGAGCGCCCACAGCCGGGCCACGCCGTCGTAGGTGGCGGTGTAGATCGCGTGGCTCGCGTCGAGCCACGCCAGCTCGCGCCCCGGCACCGGCACGAACGCGGCGTCGACGACGCGGCGCCCGACGTTGGTCAGCTGCCGCGGCGCGAGCCCGGGCTCGGCGACGTACAGCGCGGCCAGCCCGCTGCGCGCCGACACGTACAGCACCTGCGCGCCGCCCGGGATCGGGAACGGCGACGACGCCAGCGGATCGTCGGCGATCACCCAGCGCGCGCCGCGATCCAGATCGAGCGCGACCAGCCGCCCAGGCGCGCCGCCCGGGCCGCCGCCCGGCGGGTACTGCGTGAACGCGATCAGCCGGCGATCCGGCGCGACCCGCGGATCGCGCGCGTCCCGCGCCACCACCTGCTCGGCGCCGCCCACACGCACGCGCAGCTCGCCGGCCGCGGTCGCCAGCACCAGCCGGCCCGCGTCGAGCCGCGCCGCCGCCAGCAGATCGGCGCGGCCCAGCGGCGCCCGCGCGCCGTCGGCCGCGATGATGACGGCGTCGCAGCGCGGGGCCGCTGCGTCGGTGCCGGCCGGCGCGGTGGCGCACGCCAGCGCGACGTCATCCGCGACCGCGGCGATCGTCGGATCGGCGGCCAGCGCCGCCCAGGTCGCTGCCGACACCGCGGGCCGCACGCCCAGCGGCGCGCGCGACGTGGCCTCGGTGCCGGGCGGGGTCGCGCAGGCCGCGACCAGCGTGATGACGAGCGCGCTCCCTCGCAGCATCGCCGGATCGTACGCCGGTCGGCGCCGGGTGTCCGGACCTCGACGCCGGGCGGTGACCGCCGCACACCCTGCTGCCCGGAAGCCGCCTCAACGCTGGCGCCACGCCGGCATGAGCTTCGCAATCTCTGGCGACATGCACCCGCGCCTCGCCCTGACCGCCGCCCTGTTCCTGTCGTTGCCGTCGCTTGCCATCGCCGACGAGGCCTCACCTCCCCCCGCCGCGCCGAGCCAGACGTACGTCTCGGCGCTGACGGCGGCCTCGGTCGATCAGTTCGTCGCCCTCGACGCCGGCGCCGAGATCGGCACCCGCCTCGCCGGCCCGTGGTCGGGTCACGGCTCGCTGCGCGTGGGCCAGGCCGGCGACTCCGAGGGCTCCGGCGGTCACTTCGAGCTCCGGGTCGGCGCCGAGCACCAGCGCTGCGGCGCCAGCGGCGCGGTGTGCCACCTGGTCGGGCTCGACCTGGGCTTCCAGGCCAGCACCTGGGAGAAGGAGGACATGCACGAGAAGCACAACGGCCCGCTGATCGCGCCGCGGCTCGGCCTCGACGTCGGCGGCGATCACCTGCGGCTGCGCCTCGCCCTCGAGGCGCGCGGCTACGTCAGCGCGGCCGGCGGGGCCATCCCCGGCCTCGGCGTCAGCGCCGGCCTCGCCTACCGGCTGTGACGCGATACCTGACAGGACGCTGTCAGCTTCGGCGCTAGACTGCGACCGTGCCTGCCACGCCCGCGTCTCGCCCGTTCGTGTTGCGCGCCCCGTACCAGCCGGCCGGTGATCAGCCCAAGGCCATCGCCGACCTGGTGGCCGGCCTCGAGCGCGGCGACACCGGCCAGGTGCTGCTCGGCATCACCGGCTCGGGCAAGACCTTCACGATGGCCAACGTCATCGCGCAGACCCAGCGCCCGACGCTGATCATGGTCCACAACAAGATCCTGGCGGCGCAGCTGTACGGCGAGCTCAAGGAGCTGTTCCCCGACAACGCCGTCCACTACTTCGTCAGCTACTACGACTACTACCAGCCCGAGGCCTACGTCCCGACCACCGACACGTTCATCGAGAAGGACTTGATCGTCAACGAAGAGATCGATCGCATGCGCCACGCCGCGACGTTCGCGCTGCTGTCGCGGCGCGACGTGATCATCGTGGCCTCGGTGTCGTGCATCTACGGCATCGGCGCGCGCGAGTCGTACGCGGCGATGACGCTGGACCTGCAGGTCGGCGCGTCGCGGCCGCGCGACGCGATCCTGCGCCGGCTGGTCGAGCTGCAGTACGAGCGCAACGACCTCGACTTCCACCGCGGCACGTTCCGGGTGCGCGGCGACGTGATCGAGATCTTCCCGGCCTACGAGGCCGACACCGCGATCCGGGTCGAGCTGTGGGGCGACGAGATCGAGTCGATCCACGAGATCGACGCGCTGCGCGCCGTCACGAAGCAGAAGATCGACGCGGTCACGGTGTTCCCGGCCTCGCACTACGCCACCCCGGCCGACGAGCTCAAGCGCGCGATCACCGACATCCGGGTCGAGCTGCGCGCGCGGCTGGCCGAGCTGACCACCGCGGGCAAGCTGCTCGAGCGCCAGCGCCTCGAGCAGCGCTGCATGTACGACCTCGAGTCGCTCGAGCAGATGGGCTTCTGCTCGGGCATCGAGAACTACACCCGCCACCTCACCGGCCGCGCGCCGGGCGAGCCGCCGACCACGCTGATCGACTACTTCCCCGACGACTTCCTGCTGTTCGTCGACGAGTCCCACCAGACCGTGCCGCAGGTCGGCGGCATGTACGCCGGCGACCGCTCGCGCAAGGAGGTGCTGGTCGACTACGGCTTCCGGCTGCCCAGCGCGCTCGACAACCGGCCGCTGCGCTTCGACGAGTGGCGCAGCCGGGTCAAGCAGGCGATCTACACCTCGGCGACGCCGGCCGACTGGGAGCTCAACGAGGCCCAGGGCGTGGTGATCGAGCAGATCATCCGCCCCACCGGCCTGCTCGACCCCGAGATCGAGCTGCGGCCGGTGGCGCACCAGGTCGATCACCTGCTGGGCGAGATCCGGGCCCGGGTCGAGGTCGGCGAGCGGGTGCTGGTGACGACCCTGACCAAGCGCATGGCCGAGGACCTGACCGAGTACTACGCCGAGGTCGGCGTGCGGGTGAAGTACCTGCACTCCGACATCGACACGCTCGAG
>Ga0073899_10000396_pt1 | contig 40132 bp, 34 predicted proteins | sample KloWWTmetaKNB5Ph_FD_88975 | JGI IMG/M metagenome (GOLD analysis project Ga0073899, IMG submission 88975) | Active sludge microbial communities from Klosterneuburg, Austria, studying microevolution and ecology of nitrifiers - Klosterneuburg... | ecosystem: Engineered > WWTP > Aerobic digester >... | reverse complement strand
CCCGGGTCTTCGGTATCGCACTGGACCGATGATGCCGCCAGTCCAAACCTGTTGATGGAACCGGCGATCAATTCCAACTTGTTCTCGCAAACGGACATGACCGTACCGCTGTTCCAGGACATCGGCTGGCCGCTGGCTGCGGGCGGCTCCACCATCACCATCGCCGACCGCACTTCGGGCGAGGCGACGACGCCAATGCAGTTCACGCTGACACGTTCGAGCAGCACCGGCACCGCGACTGTGGTCGCGAGTACGGCACCGGACACGGCGACCGGGGGCGGAACCGACTACAGCAACGTCAGCAGCCAGACTGTCACCTTCGGCGCCGGTTCGACCACCGCGACGCTGAACGTGACCATCAACAACGACACCATCGACGAGATCGACGAGACCTTTTTCGTGAACCTGAGTTCGCCTTCGGCCGGCTACTCGATCACCGACGCGCAGGCGATCGGCACCATCACCGACAACGACACCTCCTCGCTCAGCGTCAACGACCCGGCTGCGGTCACCGAAGGCAGTTCGATCAGCTTCACGGTGTCGATGTCGAACGCCAACAGCCGCACCGTCACCGTCACCCGTGCGACCGCGAACGGCACCGCGAACTCCAGCGACTACACCTCGCTGTCTGCGGCGACGCTCACCTTCAACGCCGGCGAGACCTCGAAGACGGTCATCGTCAACACCACCGACGACGCGCTCGACGAGCCTTCGCCCGAGACCTTCACGCTGAACCTGAGCGGGGTCAATTCGGCGGCGGTGATCGGCGACGCCAGCGGCACCGGCTCGATCAACGACAACGAACCGACGCCGACGATCTCGGTCGCCGACGCCGCGCCGCAGGCCGAGGACAACGGCAACTCGCTGCGCTATGTGATCAGCCTGTCCGGTCCGAGCCAGTCGACGATCACGGTGCGCGCGGACACCGCCAACGGCACTGCAACCGCGCCATCGGATTACCAGGCGCGCGCCAATGTCACGGTGACCTTCTCCCCCGGCATCACCTCGCAGAACTTCGACGTGACCAAGGTCGTCGACGCAGTGATCGAACCGGACGAAACCGTGCTGGTGAACCTGTCGAACGCCTCGGCCGGCGCCAGCATCCTCGATGGCAGCGCCACCGGCACCATCGTCAACGACGACGGCACCGAGGCACCGATCTTCGCCGATGGGTTCGAGTAGATCGCAGGCAATCGGAAGGAGCTGTAACCGGCAATTGGACGGCGACTAAACCGGCAATTGGACGGTTGTTTTTCGTGCAATTGGACGCAGGCAGCGCCCTACCCCGCGAGCAGCCGACAGCGCTGTTCGCGCAGCGCGGCGCCGACTTCGGGGCCGCGCAGGCCACGGTCGAGGAAGGGTTGCGCATCCACCCGCAGGGTCGCCGCGAGTGCGCGCGCGATCAACTCGCGCGGCGGATAGTCGAACCCGATGAGCGACTGACCGGCGCGACCGAGCTTGTCGGCGGCGCAGGCCAGCGTGATCGCCGCCACGCGTTGCGGCTGACGCCAGGCGTCGAGTCGTTCGAGCAGATCGACCATCGAGCCTGGGCGCAATTCGGCGGCGCGATGCACGTTCAGATGCTCGCGGCAGACCACCCGCGCCAGCGCCGCCAGATCGTTTGGCACGCGCAGGCGCGCGCACAGCGCATCGAGCGGCACGATGCCGGCGGCCTCGTGTTCGAGATGACGCGGCAGCAATTCGGGCGCGGTCAGCGCCTTGCCCAGATCATGCAGCAGCACCGCGAACGCAACCGCGCCATCGCCCGGCGCGAGCATTGCCGCGGCGTCGAGCGCCAGTTCCAGATGCACGCCGGCGTCGTATTCGGGATGAAACTCGATGCGCTGCGGCACGCCGTAGAGCGCGTCGATCTCGGGCAGCACCACGCGCAGTGCGCCACAGGCGCGCAGCACGCGCAGGAACACCCCCGGGCGCGGTTCGGCGAGCGCGCCGCGCAATTCCTGCAGCACCCGCTCCGGCACCAGGTGCGCGGCTTCACCGGCGAGCACCATCTGCCGCATCAGCTGCGAGGTCTCTGGCGCCACGCGGAAGCCAAGCGGTGCGTAGCGCGCGGCGAAACGGGCGACGCGCAGGATGCGCACCGGGTCTTCACAGAACGCCGGCGACACATGCCGCAGCAGGCGCGCTTGCAGATCGCGCACGCCACCGAAGGGGTCGATCAACTGGCCGTCGGCGTCCTCGGCGATGGCATTGATGCTGAGGTCGCGCCGGCCGAGATCTTCTTCCAGCGTCACCGACGCATCGGCACTGACGACGAAGCCGCGATAGCCAGGCCCGGACTTGCGCTCGGTGCGCGCGAGCGCGTATTCCTCCTTGCTCTGCGGATGCAGGAACACCGGAAAGTCGCGGCCAACCGCGAGGAAACCGGCGGCGAGCATGGCCTCAGGCGTGGCCCCGACCACCACCCAGTCGCGATCCTTGAGCGCGCGACCGAGCAGCCGATCGCGCACCGCGCCGCCGACGAGAAAGGTCTTCATCGCACCGCGCTTCCACCGTTGCACATCGCGTTCACCCGCCTGCGTTCAATCTGTCTGCCCATCCCGGCATTCTCGACGCCCCCACGATGCTGCGCCAGTCCGTTGTCTGCCTCGCCGCGCTGATCGCCCTCGCCGGCCCGACGCGCGCCGAAGACGAAGGCCGCCTCGACGCCACCGGCGGCCTGGTCGGTATCGAGGCCGCGGCCGGTGGCGGGCTGGTGCCATGGGCGGTGCTCGCGGGCCTGTCCACCAAGCCGGGCTTCGACCTCGTCGCCGGCAGCTCGCTCACCGTGCTCGACGACTTCCGTCTGGAGAGCATCGGCCTCAGCGCCTCGTGGAATGACCGCTTCGAACTCTCGCTCGGGCGCCAGCAGTTCGACATCGACGCCGACTTGGTGCCGCCGGGCTTCGATCGCCACCTGCGCCAGAGCGTGCTCGGCGCCAAGCTGCGCCTGGCCGGCGACTTGATCTACGGCGCCACGCCGCAACTGGCGCTCGGCCTGCAATACAAGCGCAATGACGACGCCGCGCTCGCGCTTGCAATCGGCGCGCGGCGCGACCACGACGTCGAGGCCTACCTCAGCGTGACGCGCCTGTGGCTCGACGGACCGTTCGATCGCAACTGGCTGCTCAACGCGACGCTGCGCGCGACGCGCGCGAACGAGACCGGGCTGCTCGGCTTTGGCAGCACCGACCGCGATGGCTACAACCTCGTCGGCGAAGTCTCGGCGGCGATGTTCCTCCAGCCGCAACTCGCGCTCGGGTTCGAGTACCGACAGAAGCCGGAGGGCTTGCCCGGGCTCGGCGAATCCGACTGGCGTGATGTCTTCCTCGCCTGGTTTCCCTCGCGCCGCATCAGCCTGGCGCTGGCCTTTGTCGATCTTGGCCGCATCGCCGCGCGACCCGGGCAAGACGGCCTGTTCGTTTCGATCAACGGGAACTGGTGATGCGAGCACTGCCTGTACTGTTCCTGCTGCTACTCGCCGCCTGCGCAACCTCGCGCCCGCCGCGCCTGTACGACGCACTCGGCGGCGCGCCCGGCATCGAACGCTTGGTCGACGCACTCAGCAACGAATACCACGCCGACCCCGTGCTCGGCCCGCTGTTCGCCGACGCCGACCGCGACTACTTCAAGGCACGCCTTGGCGAACAGATTTGCGCGATCAGCGATGGCGGCTGCGAATACACCGGCCTGTCGATGGAAGAGGCGCACTCCGGCATGGACCTCTCCGAGGCCGAATTCAACACCTTCGTCGCCGCCTCCCGCCGCGCCATGACCCGCGCCGGCTTCGCCATCGGCACCCAGAACCGCCTCCTCGCCCGCCTCGCACCGATGCGCGAGGACGTGATTCATCAGTAGCTCCGGCAGAACTGGGTACGGGGGATTCGGTGCCATCGCGCCGGCACCTCACCCAAACGGAGCCTCTCGGCTTCTGGTCGATCGCGGCAGCCCCCAAGAGAGACGCCGAGGGCATCGCTGCCCCCGGCGTTGTTACTTCAGACTGACCAACTGCTTCATGACGCCTTCGAGGCCGCCGAAGACGGTCAGGCGATCGATCTTCTCGGTGACCTTTTCCAAGGTCTCCAGTTCCTTCAACCGCAACAGCACCGGATTGTCTTCGAGCAACTTGGCGGTGTTCAGCAAGTTGCGCGTGGCCGCGGTCTCTTCGCGTCGCTTGATCAGGTTGGCCTGCGCCGCCTTCTCGGCTTCAACGACCTGGTTCAGCAGCGTCTTCATCTCGCCCGGCAGGATCACGTCCTTGACGCCGGCATTGATCAGCTCGACGCCGAGCGTCGCGAGGCGCGGCGCGGCATAGCCGAGGATGGCCTCGTCCAGTTCGCCCTTGTTCGCGAGCAGGGTGTCGAGCGTGCGCGTGCCGACGGCCTGGCGCAAACCGAACTGCAGTTCACGATAGACCGTGTCCTTCCAGTCAACGACGGCACTACGCAAGCGCAGCACGTCGGCGATGCGGAAGGTCGCGCCGACGTTCAGGCGCAGGCTGACCTTGTCCTTGCTCAGGATTTCCTGGCCCTGGACATCCATCGCCTGAACACGCGCATCGACCGCCTCGACCGTCAGCATGCGACCGAGCTTCCAGAAGCCGTGCAAACCCGGCTTCAGAACCTCGGCCACCTTGCCGTTGACGACGAGCAAGCCGACCGCCGATTCCGGCACTTCCTTGATCACGACAGCGCTGGCCATCTCGGCCAGCAACTTCGCGTTCTGCGGCTGGATCAAGGTCGCGATCAGGGCCGCGTCCATGCGGAACTGCTCACCAAGCGCCTGACGCTTCACCTCGATGCGCCACGGCGCACGCCAGAAGTACTTGCGCGCGCCCGGGGCCAACATGCCGATCAGACGATCCTCGCGATACACGAGGCCGACCTCGGCATCACCGATGTCGATCTGTTCGACCTGCGGCGCCAGCACGTCGCTGGCGGTGCGCATCAGAAACTCGGCATTCGGCACGACGAACTCGCCGTTGCCGAGCGTGATCAGGTCGACGCGCAGCTGACGGCGCCACTGCACGAGGCGGTGTTTGCCCGGCTGCAGGACGGCTTTCAGTTCGCCATCGACAAACATCAGGCCGCGCTGGCTCGGGTCGATCATCAATCGCTTCAGGAACAACATGGTGGTCTCCTTCTCGTGTTGAGCCGCGCGTTCCACCCACGGCGGCCTTGGGTTGCAGTCCCGGATGGGCCTGCGAAGCAATGGGTCCGGGGCCTCGCACCCGGAAGTCGCGGGCGACGAGCGTGCGGCGTCGATGCGCTGCTTCGCTGGCCAGGGCGCGCACCGATGAACCGCGTCGGCACGAGGCATGGCTGCGCGGGCAACGTGTCGCGCGGCACGGGTTCGACGCACAGGGCGCTTCCCGGCTGTGTGCACGGCTTCGATGAACTGAGTCCGCGACACCGCGATTTCCCGGATGGGCGATTGCTCGCCCGCTTGTGGGCTTGCGCCCGTTTCTTTTTCACCGTGACAGGGTGATGGAGCGGGATTCGAACCCGCGTACCTCGAATCCACTTCGAGTGCTCTACCGCTGAGCGATCCAGTGGTGGACGAACAAGGGAATCGAACCCTCCTCTCCGTTGCCGGCGCTTCACCATGAAGCTTGTTCGCCAGACCGATCTTGTTGCTGATCACGCCGAGGTACGGCAATCGGCAGGGCCGGTGCCGCCAGGCCGCGGGCATGCGGCTATCGCGACGACGTGATCCACAGCAAAACCAGGGGGACGGCCGCTGCAGCGCCTGTCGTCGCCATCCCTGCGACGCAGGCCCATGCAGCAGGCCGATGGCTTGGGGTCCGCGCGGACCGTGGACGGAGATGTGCTGGCTCCGGAACGCAGACACAAAAAAACCCGCGGCCTGCGGGTTGTCGTGTCTTCAACGACGCAGGCGACTCGCCTGCATCAGTGCGGCGAGATCAATGGGGATGGGCGACCGTGCGAATCGCAAACGCATCGCCGCGACCGAAATTCGGTCCCGTGTGTTTCAGCGATGGCAGATACGAATGCAGCATGGTGGCTCGACCGCAGGACAAGGGTTCCTGCTCAGGGCGCGCATCGTATGCATTCACGCGCGCATGTCAACAGCTCGATTGTTCACGACCGACCAGCGGCAACGCGTGAACGATCGATGGCAGAACACCGCGATCGACAAGAGACGCCGTGCCGACTCAAGTCCATGCTGATCGAATACTGTTCCGCAGCAGTTGATCGAGCGTCGTGGTGTCAACCGACGCCGTCGATCGAATCGACGCTGCTGCTTCCAGCGCCGAGCTCATTTCCTTTTCGAACCATGTGCGCGTGGCCGCTTCGAGCGATGTGTGATGCGCTTCGCTCGCGTCCGCCTTGGCCGCGAGCAGGCGCGCGATCATGTCGCGTTCGTCGGCACTGACCCAATCAGCGGCAACGAGGCGATCGAACTCGGTCGGCGGTTGCGTGCCGGATGCGGCGATCCATCGGCAGGCGAGCAAGGGCCTCAGCACGTAGAACACTTTCTTCAGTCGCACCGGATCGTTCGCCAGGTGGTCGTTGAACACGCCCTGAGCCATGCTCAGGTAGTGGTGGTAGCCGGCCGGCGCGCGAAATGCCGACGGCAGCAGCACGCGCAGGCGTTGTGCCAAGTCGCCGTGTTCGGAATAGACGATGGGCGAGCCCAGCCATTCGTTCAACGCGAGGTTGCAGCGCTGGAAGAGTCGCAGTGTTTTCCTCAGGTCCCAGCCGGACAGATCGAGGTCGCCGGGCAGCATCGCTTCGATGACGTCGCGCGGTTCGCCGATGCCGATGTACCAGTCCGGTCGATGCACGTAAATGAAGCGCACGTCGTAGTCGCTGTCGGGCGATGCGAAACCCCAGGCGCGCGATCCGGACTCGGCCGCAAACAGCACGCGCACGTCGTGCTTCGCCTCGATGTCGGCGATCGCTTGTTGGATGGCATCGGTCACGGACATCGGCGTTCCCAGCTTTGGGTCAGATCGCGCAATAGACGTTCGGCCTGCGTCGGCGCGCAAGACTCGGGCAGATCGCCACGGTCGCGCAGTGCTGCGCAGTGCGTCTTGATGTCCTCGGCCATCTGCATGATCTGGTCATAGGTGTAGCGACCGTTGCGGATGTCGAGCAGCAATGCGCGGTCGGCACCCTCGAAGCGCACGATGGGTGCGCCGTGCTCAAGGATCGACTGTCCGGACTTGAGCAGGCGGATCGTATGCATCAGGTTCTTGGCGTCGTAGTCGAGTTCGCCCGACTCCTGCTGGCGCCAGCGCGCTTCATTGCGCTCGGCCCGCCACGTCCAGTAATTGCGATGGTCGTCCATCGCCTGTCGCCAGGAGCGTTCGTTGTACAGCAGCAGCCCGACGAAGCGCGTCGCCTCGTCCTCGATCGGGATCGAACTGAGCGCGATGGTGTCGCCGCGGAAGACACCGCGAGCGTCGGCACCGTAGTCGTAAAGGCGGAAGACATCCTGCGCATGTTCCAGCCGTGCGGCATGGCATCGCGACAGGTCGATGCCGCTGCGCGCCAACGGAACCGGGCGACACGGGGTACCGCCGGCGGCGGACACGGCGTCGCGTGTCAGCACATGGCAGAAGTCTTCCTTGCTCGGCGGCGTCTCCGACTTCGGCTGGTTGATCCACTTGTTCTGGCCCCTGGCCTTCTTGATCTGGCTGAAGGCATAGCCGATGTGGGTGTCGGCGCATTGGCGAGTGATGAACATCGCGCGCTGTGCCCGCAGTTGGCTCATCTCCGGCGTGTCGATGCGAACGCAGTCCTCGGGCATGTACAGCAGTTCGAGGATGTTCGGGTTCGCGCCCGCCAACAACTCCAGCGTGCGGCGCAGACTGTAGTAGACGGTGTTGTGGCGCTCGTCGGCGATCAATGCCGGCGGCGGCGACAGAGCAAGGAACTCGGCCGATGACTGCGCGAACACGCCGCGGATGTCGGTGTCGCTGTCGGCGTTGCTGGTGGCATACGCGCGGCTGCCGGAGACGCACTCGAACAAGACGTGATCGCGGTGCTGTCGAGAGAGTGAGTCGATATCCATGCAACATCCGTCCGTTCGCGTCGCAAGCACTATGCGTCCTCGACCGGAGCCAGGCAAGAACGTCGATACCGCGACGGACCAGCGCAATCGGCCACGCGCGGAGGTTTTCGCCGACATTGCCGCAGACCAGCGCATGGCTGGCACACTGCTGGCATGCATAAGCGCCCACCCAGCATCGATGGACTCGCGGCCAGCACGCTGCAGTTGCCGGTGGGGGCGTGGGTGTCGGTGCTGGATTGCCTGTGCGAGCGCTTTCCGGCGGTGGCGCGCGGGCAATGGCTGGAGCGAATGCAGCGAGGGCGCGTCGTCGATGGCGATGGGCGGTGGGTGACGCCCAAGACGCCGTTTCGGGTCGGGCTCGAAGTGCATTACTTCCGCGAGGTTTGCGAGGAAGCGCTGATTCCGTTCGATGAAGTCGTGCTGCATGCCGATGCCGATCTGCTGGTGGCGGACAAGCCGCATTTCCTGCCGGTCACGCCGGTGGGTGCGCATGTCCATGAGACCTTGCTGGGCCGCTTGATCCGCCGCACCGGAAACCAGGCGCTGGTGCCACTGCACCGGATCGATCGCGACACTGCCGGCCTGGTGTTGTTCTCGGCCAACCCGCAAAGCCGCGCGCGCTACCAGGCACTGTTTCGCGAGCGGCGGATCGAAAAAAACTACGAGGCGATTGCAGCGGCGCTGCCCGGGGTCGAGTTTCCCTGCGTCCGTTGCAGCCGCATGGTCGCCGGCGAGCCGTTCTTCCGCATGCAGGAAGTCGAAGGCCCGGCGAACAGCGAAACCCGCATCGACGTGCTCACGCGCACTGATGGGAACTGGCGCTATGCGCTGACGCCGATCAGCGGCCGCAAGCACCAGTTGCGCGTGCACATGGCCGCGCTGGGCGCAGCGATCGCCAACGACGCGATGTATCCGACCCTGCTCCAGCGCGTGGCCGGCGATTACTCGGCGCCACTGCAATTGCTGGCCACGCGGCTGTCGTTCATCGATCCGCTGCGTGGCATCGAGCGCAGCTTCGCCACGTCGCGCCGCATGAGTCTGGCGCCGGCCCTGGTCGATCCGGATCACTTCGCCGGACGACCGGGAGCGCTGGCACAGCCATCCGACATCGACTGTGGTTGACCCTGTCCCGATGGTTGCCCACGCCGGCATCGCCGTGTTGTTGCTGCCCATCGGCTCGTGCATACTGGCTCGGTGAATTTCGCGCTTGGTCTCCTTCGCCGACACCTGATCCGCCGCAGCACGATGCTGCTTTGGGCGTGGGTGATGTTCGGCTTGATCCTGGGCGGCATGCCGCGTTGGCAAACCCATCACCACGTGCTGACCGATCACGATCACCCGCACGCGCTTGCCATGGACGAACACCACGCCGTCGCCCTGAACGATCTCGAAGCGGACGCAGCCGGCGACGATGCCGCGGTGACGCACCTGCATGCCCTGATGCCCTTGCCGCTGGCGACTCAGAACCTCGATCTGTTGACCACCGTGCTCGCGGTTGCCGAGCGCCCGGTGTTTCCGACGCCGCTTGCCTCGACAGCGATGCGGCGCTGGCCGCCTCCGCACCGACCTCCCATCGCCTGACCGCACTGCCCTGCGCACCGGGTGCGCTGCGTTCTTGCGTGTCTCATCGATGACGGGAGTTGCTCGTGATATCCAGAGTGGGTTGGTCCCTGGCCGTGGCCGGGGTCTTGGGGTTGGGCGCTGCGGCAACACCGGCGCAGTCGTTGACGCTGGATCAGGCCGTTCGCCAGGCCTTGTCCGCGAATGCCGGATTGCGCTCCGCGAACGCGGCGGTGATGGCAGCGGAACACCAGGCAGAGGTACAGGCCTTGGCGCCACCGCTGACGATCGGTGGCGATGTCGAGAATGTCGCCGGCAGCGGCGAGGTCTCGGGCATACGCGGCGCCGAAACGACCTTGCGGCTGGGTCGCGTCTTCGAGCTGGGTGGCAAGGCACAGGCGCGCCGCAGGCTCGGTGCCACCGAGTTCACGCGCCAGCGCAACCGCGCCGAACAGCGTCGTCTCGATGTCGCCGCCCTGGTGGCGCGCCGCTATGTCGAGGTGCTGGCCAGGCAGGCGCGCCTGGCCCTGGCCGACGAAACCGTGGGACTGGTCCAGCGCACTCGGGATGCCGTCGCCGGACGCGTCGATCGCGGCCGCAGCCCGGTGAGCGACCTGCATCTGGCCGAACTGGCCAAGGCGCGGGCCGAGCTCGAACGCGAGGACGCGAACCATGAGCTGGCCAGCGCCCGCGCGGCACTGACCGTGTTGTGGGGTGACACCACGCCGGACTTCGACACGGCGACCGGCGATCTGGGCACCCTGCCCGAAGTCGGATCCTTCGATGCGCTGGTGCAACGCATCGCCCGCAACCCGGACCAGCGCGCGCTGCAACTGGAAGCGGAACAGGTCGAGGCCGCGCGCCATGCCGCGGAAGCTGCGCGACGGCCCGATGTGCACACCTCCCTCGGCGTGCGTCGCTTCGAGGCCTTCGACGACCAGGCGCTGGTGCTGTCCTTCTCGCTGCCGCTGGGCAGCGACGCCCGCGCCGAACCGGCGATTGCGCAGCAGTCCGCCGAGCTGGATCGACTGGAGGCCGAGTCGCGCGAACAGGCACTCGACGCGCATCAACGCCTTTTCGGTCAGTACCAGGAACTGCAGCACGCGAGGCATCAGGTCGAGTCGCTGCGTGGACAGATGATTCCGCGCGCCGAGCAGGCGCTCGCGGCGACGCAGCAGGGCTATGAAGAAGCCCGCTTCTCCTTCCTCCAGGTCGCGCAGACGCGTGTCGTGCTGCTCGACCTGCAGCGCGACGCCATCGATGCCGCCGCCCGCTATCACCGCCTGCTCGCCGACATCGAGCGCGCCACCGCCGTTTCCGGAGACACCCCATGAACCCGTTTTCTTCGCGCTGGCTGTGGCTCGGCGGCCTGTCGCTCGCCCTCATCGCCTGCGCCGACACGTCGCCGCCCACCGCAGCGCAAGGCGATGCCCACGCGTCCGCTGCGACCGAGTTCGAACGCGGGCCGCATCGCGGCCGGCTGCTGCGCAAGGACGGCTTTGCGCTCGAGGTCACCATCTTCGAGACTGGCGTGCCGCCGCAGTTCCGCTTGTATGCGTATCAGGATGGCAAGCCGCTGCCGGCGAGTGAGGTCGACGCCTCGATCGCATTGGGACGCCTTGGCGGCATCACCGATACGTTCCGCTTCACGCCGGAGGGCGAGTACCTGAGCGGCAGCGCGACCGTGGTCGAGCCGCATTCCTTCGACGTCGTGGTCGCCGCCAAGCATCGCGGCCGCGACTATCGCTGGAGCTACGAGTCCTATGAGGGTCGAACCTCGATGCCGGCGGCGATTGCCGAGGCGGCAGGCGTCACCATTGCGCAGGCCGGGCCCGCGACGATCCGCGACGAGCTGAACCTGATGGGCCAGGTCGCGCTCAATGCCGATCGCTACGCCGCCGTGCGTGCACGCTTCGCCGGGCCGGTGCAGCAGGTCCGGGTGAATCTGGGCGACAGCGTGCGCGCCGGTCAGACGCTGGCGGTGGTCGAGAACGCGGACACGCTGGGCACGTATGCCGTGACCGCGCCGATCGCCGGCGTCGTGCTCGCGCGTCACACCAATGTCGGCGACGTCGCCGGCAGCGAGCCGCTGTTCGAGATCGCCGATCTGTCCACGTTGTGGCTGGAACTGCACGCCTTCGGCGCCGACGCCACGCGTCTGCGCGCGGGCATGGCGGCAACGGTCGCGAACCCGGCCGGCGCGCCAGTGGCGACCAGCGTGCAGCGCCTGCTGCCGCTTGCCGCCAGCAGCAGCCAGAGCGTGGTCGCTCGCGCGCTGTTGCCGAATCCGGAAGGCCAGTGGCGGCCGGGCATGGCCGCAAACGCCACCGTCACCGTCAGCAGCCGCGAGGTGCCGCTGGCGGTGAAGCTGCCGGGGCTGCAACGCTTCCGCGACTTCACCGTGGTGTTCGCGCGTGTCGCCGAGACCTACGAGGTGCGCATGCTCGAACTCGGCGAGCGCGACGGCGAGCACGTCGAGGTGCTCGGCGGCATCGCGCCCGGCACCGACTACGTCGTCGAGCAGAGTTTCCTGATCAAGGCCGACATCGAAAAGTCCGGCGCCAGCCACGATCACTGAGGAGCCGGCCATGCTGGAACGCATCATTCGGTCCGCCATCCGCCATCGCTGGCTGATGCTGGTCCTCGCCCTGGCGCTCGCCGCGCTCGGCGTACACAACTACACGCGCCTGCCGATCGACGCGGTACCCGACATCACCAATGTCCAGGTGCAGATCAACACCGAGGCGCCGGGCTATTCGCCGCTCGAAGCCGAACAGCGCCTGACCTATCCGATCGAGACCGCGCTCGCCGGCCTGGCGCGCCTGCACCACACGCGCTCGATCTCGCGCTATGGCCTGTCGCAGGTCACCGCCGTGTTCGACGACGGCACCGACATCTACTTCGCGCGCCAGCAGGTGGCCGAACGTCTGCAGCAGGCGAAGACCCAGTTGCCGCCGAATGTCGAGCCGACGCTCGGACCCATCGCCACGGGTCTTGGCGAGATCTTCATGTACACGGTCGAGTCCGAGCCCGGTGCGACGAAGCCGGACGGCACGCCCTGGAGCCCGACCGACCTGCGCACGCTGCAGGACTGGGTCGTGCGCCCGCAACTGCGGCATCTCGAGGGCGTCACCGAGGTCAACACCATCGGCGGCTTCGTGCGCCAGATCCACATCACGCCGGATCCGGCGCGGCTGATCGCCTACCGTCTCGGCCTGCGCGACGTGATGGACGCGGTAGCGCGCAGCAATGCCAATGCCGGCGCCGGCTACATCGAACGCAGCGGCGAGCAATACCTGGTGCGCGTACCGGGCCAGATCGGCGCGCTGGACGAGATCCGCGACATCGTCGTGGCGCACCGCGACGGCGTACCGGTGCGCCTGCGCGAGATCGCCGACGTGGGCGAAGGCAAGGAACTGCGCACCGGTGCCGCCACCGAGAACGGTCGCGAAGTCGTGCTCGGCACGGTGTTCATGTTGATCGGCGAGAACAGTCGCGCCGTGGCGCGGCGTTCGGCCGAGCAGCTCAAGCGCATCAACGCCGGATTGCCCGATGGCGTGCAGGCCACGGCGGTCTACGACCGCACCAACCTGGTCGACCGCACCATCGCCACGGTTCGCAAGAACCTGCTGGAGGGAGCGCTGCTGGTGATCGCGGTGCTGTTCCTGCTGCTTGGCAACCTGCGCGCGGCACTGATCACCGCCGCGGTGATTCCGCTGACGATGCTGATGACCATCACCGGCATGGTCGAACAACGCGTCAGCGGCAACCTGATGAGCCTCGGCGCGCTCGACTTCGGCCTGATCGTCGACGGTGCGGTGATCATCGTCGAGAACTGCCTGCGCCGCTTCGGCGAGGCGCAGCATCGACTCGGGCGCCTGCTCGGGCGCGACGAACGCTTCGAACTGGCGGCGGTCGCGACCGCCGAGGTGATCAAGCCGAGCCTGTTCGGCGTGTTCATCATCACCGTGGTGTACCTGCCGATCTTCGCGCTCACCGGGGTCGAGGGAAAGATGTTCCACCCGATGGCGTTCACCGTGGTGATCGCGTTGACGGCGGCGATGCTGCTGTCGCTCACCTTCGTGCCGGCGGCAGTCGCACTGTTCGTGAGCGGCAAGGTGGCCGAGCACGACAACCGCGTCATGCAGGCGACCAAGCGCGCGTACCAGCCGCTGCTGCAGCAGGCGCTTGCCTGGCGCGCGACGGTCGTGATCGCTGCGGCACTGCTGGTCGGGGCCAGCGCGATGCTGGCAACGCGGCTCGGTTCGGAGTTCATCCCGAGTCTGGACGAGGGCGACATCGCGCTGCACGCGCTGCGCATTCCCGGCACCGGCCTGGACCAGGCGATCGGCATGCAGTCGCTGCTCGAAGCGCGCATCAAGCAGTTTCCGGAAGTCGACAAGATCGTCGGCAAGATCGGCACTGCGGAAGTCGCAACCGATCCGATGCCGCCATCGGTGGCCGACACTTTCGTCATGCTCAAGGACCGATCGCAGTGGCCGGACCCGCGCAAGCCGCGAGCGCAACTGATCCGCGAACTCGAAGCGGCGGTGTGGACCATCCCCGGCAACAACTACGAGTTCACCCAGCCGGTGCAGATGCGCATGAACGAACTGATCGCCGGCGTGCGCGCCGACGTGGCGATCAAGGTCTACGGCGATGATCTGGAACGGCTGATGGAAATCGGCGACGTCGTCGAGGGCATCGCGGGTCGGGTGCCGGGGGCTGCCGACGTGAAGCTGGAGCAGGTGACCGGGCTGCCGGTGCTGACCATCACGCCGGATCGCGCGGCACTGGCGCGGCTTGGGCTCAGCGTGGCGGACGTGCAGGACACGGTGTCGATCGCGCTCGGTGGCGCGAACGCCGGCCAGCTGTTCGAGGGCGATCGTCGCTTCGACATCGTCGTGCGCCTGCCGGAACAGCTGCGCACCGACATCGACCGGCTGCACGAATTGCCGATCCCGCTGCCGACCCGCGAAGCACCGCTGCCCGCAAGCGAGCTGCATCCGGGCCAGCCCGGCAATGTCGCGGCCGGCTACGTTCCGCTCGGCGAAGTGGCGGCGTTGCGCATCGCGCCAGGGCCGAACCAGATCAGCCGCGAGAACGGCAAGCGTCGCGTTGTGATCACCGCCAACGTGCGCGGCCGCGACCTCGGCGGCTTTGTTGGCGAACTGCGCGAGCGGCTCGCGGCCGACGTTGAACTCGACGAGGGATACTGGATCGACTATGGCGGCACCTTCGAGCAACTGATCTCGGCGAGCCAGCGTCTTCAGATCGTGGTGCCGGTCGCGCTCGCGCTGATCTTCGGGCTGCTGTTCATGGCCTTCGGTTCCGGTCGCGATGCGCTGACGGTGTTCAGCGGCGTGCCGCTGGCGCTCACCGGCGGCGTGCTGGCGCTGTGGCTGCGCGACATCCCGTTCTCGATTTCGGCCGGTGTCGGCTTCATCGCGCTCTCGGGTGTCGCCGTGCTGAATGGCATCGTCATGGTCTCGTTCATCCGCAAGTTGCGCGAGGACGGCGAGTGGTTGGACGACGCGGTCCGCGACGGCGCGCTGGCACGGCTGCGCCCGGTGCTGATGACGGCGCTGGTGGCCTCGCTCGGCTTCGTGCCCATGGCCTTCAACGTCGGTGCCGGCGCCGAGGTGCAGCGACCGCTTGCGACCGTCGTCATCGGCGGCATTGTCTCCTCGACCCTGCTGACCCTGCTGGTGCTGCCGGCGCTGTACCGGCTGCTGCACCGGCGCGACGAATCGATCGAGGAGATCCGCCACGCTTGACCCACTGCGTCGCCGGGCGCGGCAGCGCGCGCCCGGCGTTCTCCCGCCACGCTGGATCACTCCGGAGGCCGCATGCCCTTCCTGCTTGCCAAGTACCTGCTCACCGCCGCCATCGTGGTCGCCGTGTCCGAATTCGCCAAGCGCAGCGACCGGCTGGGCGGACTGATCGCAGCGCTGCCGCTGGTCACCGTGCTGACCCTGATCTGGCTGCATGTGGAGCAGCAGCCCACGGCCAAGATCGCGAACCATGCCTGGTACACGTTCTGGTACGTGTTGCCGACCCTGCCGATGTTCCTGGCTTTCCCGGCCTTGCTTCCGCGCCTCGGGTTCTGGCCGACCCTGGGTGCCTGCACCCTGATCACGCTGGGATGTTTCGCTGCGTTCGCATTGGCCGTGCGTCGATTCGGAATCGTGTTGCTGTAGGTGCCCGCTTCCGGCTGGCGCAGCGGCCGACCGCGCGTCGCGCGCAAGCCGCTTCGATCAGGCTCGCGATCGCAGTACTTCCGGCATGACGCGCGACATCGGGGTCTTGGCGATGCCGAGGCGTTGCAGTCCGTCTTCGCCGCTGAGCACCGAATCGCGCGCGAGCGAGCGGAAGTTGTCGAGCGAGAGCGGCTTGTTGGCGAACGGCCACAGACCGAGCGTCGCGGCCTGCAGCCAGCCGAAGGCGTGGGGTAGCGCAAGCACGAGCCGGCGCAACCCGAGCCAGCGCGCGCAAAGCAAAACAACTGCGGCGAGCGTAACCACTTCCGGGCCGCCGAGTTCGAAGGTTTCGCCGATGCACTCGGGCCGTGACAGCGCGACCGCGAAGGCCTCGGCGACATCCGCGACCGCGACCGGCTGGAAGCGTGCGCGCGCTGCGGCCAGCGGCAGCACCGGCGTCAGTGACAGCAGTTGCGCGAAGCGGCAGAACAGGCCATCGCCTGGCCCGAAGATCACCGACGGCCGGAACAGCGTCCAGCGCAATGCGCTCGAGCGCAGCAAGGCCTCGGCCGCACCGCGCGTGCGCAGGTAGTGGCTGCAGTCGGCACCGGCGTTCAGCGCGCTCATCTGCAACAGGCGCGACACCTTCGCAAGCGCACAGGCCGCGATCACGGTCGCGGTCAGCTGCACGTGCGCGCGTTCGAACTCGCGGCCGCCGGCACCGCCGACGCCGGATTCGTTGAGGATGCCGACCAGGTTGATCACCGCGTCGGCATTCGCGAACTGGCGCGCCAGCCAGTCGCGGTCGTAGACATCGCCCTCGGCCACCTGCACGCGCGCGCCGAGCGCCAACTCGCGATGGCGGCTGCGATTGCGCGTCGGCACCAGCAGTTCGTGGCCGTCGCGTGCCAGCCGCCGCAACAGGGTGGTGCCGACGAAGCCGCTGCCGCCGAGAATCACGATGCGCATGCAAGGTCCCTTGATCGAGTGCGGAGAGTCTGAGGCAAGCGCCGTCAGGGTTTCGTGGTTGCGGCCGCGGCGGCGCTGGCGGCCGGCAGCGGACAGGCCACCGTGCGCCGTTGCGGCGGCGGCGCTTCGGCGCGCGACAGCGCGTAGTCGAGCGAGAACGCACGGCCATGCAGCCGCCAGTCGTAGATCAACGCAAACGCGAGCACCCGCGCCACGTACTCGCGCGTCTCCTTGAACGGAATGGTCTCGATGAACAGATCGGGTTCGAGATGGCCGCGCTGCGCCAGCCACTGGTCCACGCGCGCCGGACCGGCGTTGTACGACGCCGCCGCCAGCCAGTGTGCGCCGCGGTAGCGCGCGAGCACAGTGGAAAGGTAGCGGGTGCCGAGCGCCACGTTCAGCGCCGGATCGAACAGCGCCAGCGGATTCGCGAAGTGGCGCTTCTCGGCCTTGGCCATGCGCCGCGCGGTCTCCGGGATCAGCTGCATCAACCCGTAGGCGTTGGCATGCGACTTCGCGTCCTCGATCCAGGCGCTCTCGGAGCGGATCAGACCAAACACGAAGCCCGGCGACAGCGCTTGCTTCGTCGCCGCGGCGACGACCAGATCGCGATGCGCCAGCGGGAAGCGCAACTGGTACAGGCGCAGATCATCGCCGGCAGTGAGGGCGAACGGCGCGCGGTCGTGCCAGCCGCGTGCATCGGCAAGCGCGCTGGCCGCGGTCCGCATCGATGCATCCGCGCCGGCCAGCGCGGCGTCCCACTCGCGGCGCGCTTCGCGCGTCCAGCCGATCGCATGCAACTCGAAGGCACGCGCGAATCCGGGCACGGCCAGCGCCTTCGAGGCGTCGCCGGCAGCGGGCGGCAGCAGCGGGCACAGCGCGTAGGGCAGACCGGCACGCTCGGCGGCGAGGAAGCCGAAGAAGGTCGGCGAGTTCGCGAGTTCGCGATAGCGCGTTTCCGCCGCCGCGTGTTCACCAAGCAACTCGGCGACGCGCGCGCGCCAGTACAGCCAGCGCGGATCGGCGAGCTGGGTCGCATCGAAGCGCTCGATCGCGGCGGCGGCGGCGGCGAGATCGCGTCGCGCCAGCGCCTCGCGCAGACGCCACTCGCGCGTGGCGACGCTGTCTTGTCCGGGCGGCAACAGTTCAAGCCACTCGGCGGCATCGGACTCGTAGCTGTTGGCGCGATACAGCGCGATGGCGTCAAGCACACGGTGCTTCTGCGCCTCCTCGAAGCGCAGGCGCGCCGAGAACTCGCGCCACAGCGAGGCGGCGAGCGCATCGTCACGCGCCGCAATGCGGACCAGGCCGAGCATCACCGCGCGTCGGTGCGGGGCATCGTCCGGCCAGGCCTTCGCGGCGCGGCGCGCGCGGGGGGCGTCGGCGAGCAGGTCGGCCAGATGCAACAGCGCCACGCGATCACGACCGCTGAGTTCGGCGGCGAGCGTGCGCAGCAGGCCGATCTGGTTCGCGGCCACCGCGAGTTCGACGCGTTGCCAGACGCGGTCGGCGTCGAGCGCGCCCTGCGTCCGCAACCAGCGCTCGAGCGCGTGGCAGGCGCTCGGCAGCGCACGCGGGCTGAGCCAGAGCGCCTGCACCGCGTCACGCACCGCGTCGCCATCACCGAGCTCGATCGCGGCGCGATGCACCTGGCAGCGTTCGCCCGGCGCCAGTGTCGACACGTCGAGCGCGCGCACCCCGGCCCAGTCGGCCGCTTGCGCCCGCCGCGCGATCAGCATCGCGCGCAGCGATCGCGTCAGCGGCTGATCGCCATGACGCTCGATGAAGGCCGCAAGCGCCTCGCTCGGCGGCCGCGGCACGCGCATCAATTGCGCATGTTCGAGGTAGGGCAGCAGCGGATACGATGCCAGCCCGGGCGCGACCTTGCGCCAGTCGAGCCCCGACTTCGCGAGCTTGTGCGCGACCAGGAACTGGGCGCGTTCGGGGACATCCTGGGCGGAAGCAAAGGCACTGGCGAAGCACAACGTGATGCACGCGGAAACGATGCGGAGATTCATGGTCACAAGTCTAGTTCCAGCGCCGAGGCCAAAAGCGTGACAACACCGATGCTCGTCGCGTTGATCCTGGCCGCGCTCGCGGTCGGCGGCGTGGCCGGATTCCTGGCCGGGCTGTTTGGCATCGGCGGCGGCATGATCATGGTCGCGGCGCTCGCGCTGGCGCTGCCACTGCTCGGTGTTCCTGCGGCGCACGTGATGCACACAGCGCTCGCCACCTCGCTCGCCTGCATCGTGCTGACCGCGATCGCCTCGACCCGCGCCCATGCGCGGCGCGGCTCGGTGCTGTGGCCGGCGGTGGCTTGGCTTGCGCCCGGTCTGGTGCTCGGCGGATTCGCCGGTGCCGCGCTCGGCGGCGCCTTGGCGGATGTCTGGCTGCGCGTTGGCTTCGCGACGTATTGCCTCGTCACCGCCGCCACCTTGCTGCTGGCGCGCAAGCAGGCGCCGGCCGCGCACGCCGCGCTGCCGATCGGGCCCACGTTGACCGCGGCCGCGCTGCCGATCGGCGCGCTCTCGGCCCTGGTCGGCATTGGCGGCGGCTCGATGCTGGTGCCCTTGCTGGTCTGGCGCGGCCAGCCGGCGGTGCGCGCCGTCGGCACCTCGGCCGCCTGCGGTCTGCCGGTCGCGCTGGCGGCGGCGATCGGCTACGTGGTTGCTGCGGGCGCGAGCGCCAGCGCCCTGCCCGCCGGCACCATCGGCTATGTGCACCTGCCCGCCGCCGCATTGCTCGCCCTCGCCAGCACCCGCGCCACCCGCCACGGCGCCGCGCTCGCGCACCGCCTCGCGCACCACCAGCTCAACCGCGCATTCGCGCTGCTGCTGGTGCTGATGGGTGGCGCCATGGTCGCGGCGCTGGCGCGTTGATCTGATTGCGGTGGCGGCGATGTATGGCATGGCGAACAGCGCATGCATCGCGTCGCCGGTCGCGACCGGGGTCGCTCCTACATCGCTTCGACCATGCTGCATCGTGCGACGTAGGAGCGACCCCGGTCGCGACCGTTGACGCGATCCCATCGGTATTCGCATTTCGAGGTGTTCGCGCCCTACCGCTCGATCACGTAATTCAGGCTGGCGCGTGATTGTTCGCCGGTGGTGGCCTCGACTTCGACGTCGTCGCGCACCAGGTAACGCACGATCAGGACGCTGCCGCGGCGGGCGAGGCCGATGCCGTAGCCGACGAAGATCTTCGGCGTGAGGTACTTGCCGATGGTGAAGGCTTCGGTGCCGCGCGCGGCGTCGCCGGTGATGCCGATTTCGGCACCGAGGTTGCCGGCGAGCAGGTCGCCGCCGATGGTGCCGAGCGCGAGCGCCGCGCTGGACAGGCGCTGGCGATCGGCGCCGCTGACGTTGCGCAGCGCGCGCCCGGTCACCAGCAGCGCCAGCGCCTCGGACTCGGGCAGCGCCGGGCGCGCGTAGATTTCGGTCTGCGGATCGCGCGCGGTGCCGGTCACGCGCACGCCGGCGACGGCGCTGCCGGCCTTGCGTTCGGCTTCGATGTCGAGGGTCGGTTCGTCGAGCGGACTGTTCGCGAACAGGATGCGTCCACGACGGATGTTGAGGCGTTGGCCATAGGCGGCGTAGCGGCCGCTGACCTGCAGCTGACCCTGGCCGTAGGCGTTGTCGCCACTGCGTTGGCGCAGGCGCAGTTCGCCGCGCACGCGACCGTCGAAGCCGTAGCCGGTCAACTGCGCTGCATCGCCGAAGGCGAGCACGACATCGGCGCGCCAGCGCTCGGCGGCGAAGGCGTCGTCGGACTCGACGGCATCGACGATCACCACGTCGCTGCTGGTCGCCGCCGCCGGCGCCAGCACTTCGGCATCGATGCGCGCCGAGGGAATCTGCACGCGCCCGCCGAGGCGCCACTCGCGTCCGTCCTGCTGCAACGTGAGCGCCGGGCTCAGCACCAGACGCAGCGCGGGTGTGTCCGAGAGCACCGCGTTTTCGCCATTGAGCGCGAAGTGCCAGGGCTCGCCCTTGCCGGCACTGCGCCCGCCATCGAGGATCAGCTGGCCACCGCCCGAAGTGATGGCGCCGCGCACGATCACGCCGCTTGGCACCGCCGCGATCGCCAACGCCCCCTGGCTCAATTGCAGGCCGAGTTCGGGCAGCTCGGCGGCGAAGCCGGTGACCGCGAAGGCGCCACTCCACTGCGGCCGCTCGCTGCCGCGACCGCGAATCTGCATTTCGCCGCTCAGATCCCCGCGCGGCGACGCGAACTGCGAGGTAAAGGCCTCGATCGCATCGAAGCGATGCACGTTCAGGCCGAGCCGGCCCTGGTACTGCCAGCTGCCATCCTCCTGTTGCAGCGTGCCACTGCTGTCGATGCGACCCTCCGGGCGCAAGCTCGCCGCTGCCTGCCACTGACCCACGCCCGCGGCGATACCGAAATCAAGCGTGAGGTCGCGATAGCCGAGATCGAGATCGGGCCGCTCCTCGACCGCGAACGCTCCCTCGGCGCCGTGCAGCCGCGCGTCGAGCGACTGCACGTCGCCACCGTCCAGCACCAGGTCAATGCTCCCGGACAGTCGCGCCGCAGTGGTGAAGGGCGCAGTGGGCGCCAGCAAGCGCGCGAGCGGGCCCAGGTCGAACGCGACCACCTCGCCCGCGGCCTCGGTGCGCGCGCCGTCGTGATCCAGCAGCAGGCACAAGCGCCCGCCGCCCTCGCCGCGCAGGCAACTGCGCGCCAGCGTCAAGCGCCCGTCATGCCAGCGCAGGTTGGCCGCCTCGACCAGCGACGCGCGCCATTCCGGGGCCAGCAGGTCGAGGTCCTGCAGATGCCCGCGCCAGGCCTGCTGCGGACTGAGCGCGCCCACCGCGGCCAACTGCAATTGGCGGGCTCCGGCCTGCAGGTCCAGGTCGATGCGATGCTCCGCGCGCGTGCCCGCGACCGTGAGCTGCGCGCGCTGCACGCGCTGACCGCCAACATCGATGTCGCGCAGCGTCGCCTGGATCGACACCGCGGCTGCCGCCGCACGACCCGCCGTCGCGCGCCACTGCAGACCGGCGAGCGCCAGCCCGGGCCCATGCAGGTCCGCGACCTCGCCTTCGCCAGTGGAGGTCTCGCCGAGGCTGGCGGTCGCGCGTACGCGGCCGTGCCAGTCGGGCAACAGGTCGGCCAGATCCGGCGCATCGAATGCGAGCTGCAGCGGCGCCTCCGGCGCATCGCGCTGCAGGCGCAGCGATGCCGCCCCGGCGACCAATTCCAGGTCGGCGCGTGCGAGCTGCTGCGCCTGCAGCTGCACGACGCCGCCCCCGTGCACGTCGCGACCGCGCAGGGTACCGGCCAGTTCGAGCACTTCCAGTTCGCCGGCCAGCCCGTCCGCGCCAAAGCCCCCGCGCCAGACCAGTTCGGCGTCGAGCGCCCCCGGCCATTGCGGCGCCAGCAGCCCGGGGTCGAAGCGCTCCAGGCGCAGGTGCAGTTCGCGATCCTGCGCAATCTCGTCGGGCAACATGCCATCCAGGTGCACCACGCTGGTCGCCGAACGCAGTTGCAGGTCCCGCGCCCGCCAACCCTGCGGCACACGCTCGACGCCGCCAGCGAGCGTCGCCGGTGGCCACCCGCTGCGCTGCAACTCCAGCGCCGGCGCAATCAGCGGCGCCGCGCGCGTGCCACTGAGCGCGACGCTGCCGCGCACGTCGAGCGGCGGCGCGTTCGCAGCGGCGAAACGCAGCAGCTCGCTGCGCAGCTGCAACGCGATCGGCGCATTGGCGTCGAACGGGATGCGTCCGCTGAACTCGATGCGCCCCTGCGGCGCTTCGATCTGCAGGCTCGATGGCGCGATCACCAGCGCGTCGTCGTCGATGCGCGCCGCGGCGTCGATCGCGGTCAACCGCAACGCCGCGAAGCGTGCATCGCCCAGCACTCTCAGCTCGCGATCGCGCGCGCGCAGCTGCACCGAGGCCGCGACCGGCGCTTCCTGCAGCGCCTGCTCCGGCATCTGCACGAAGGCATCCCAATCGGCGACGCCGCGCAGCTCGCCGATCGCGAACGCGGCCTGCAGCGGCTGGCGCAGCGCCAGGGTCAAGCCAGTCGCGCCCTGTCGGGTCTGCGCTTCGAGCGCGCCCTGCCAGGCCTGATCGGCGTACTGCGCGGTGAACAGCAGTCGCGCCGAATGCACCGGCAAGGGCCGCGACAAGTCGAGCGACAAGGCGCCTTCGACGGCACCCAGCGGCGCCATCAACTTGAGCGCATCGAAGGCCAGACTGCGGCCGTGCATGGCGACGCGCGCATCGATGCGCGTGATCGCCCAGCGTGCATCGGCGCGCGTTACACCCACGTCGTGCAGCTGCAATTGCTCGATGCGCAGGTCCGGCAACTGCGCCGCCGCGGACGCAGTCGTGGAGGCCGGCGCCGAAAGCAGCTCGATCTGCACGCCGCCTGCCTCGACCCGCGTAAGCCGCACCGCGCCGCGCCACAGCGGCGCCAGCGCGAGCCCGGCGCGCAGCTCGCGCACCTGCGCGCGCACGCCGGGCAGGACCAGGTCGATGCCCCGCGCGTGCACGCCCGACCACAGCGAGCCTTCGACGCTGGCGATGCGCGCGCTGCCATCGTCGGGCAACGCGCGCGCGACCAGGAAACGCAGGCCGGAGCTGGTCGCGAGCAGCCACAACAGCAGCAGCGCGAACAAGGCCAGCAACAGCAGCAGCAGTCGTCGCGTACGCCTCACAGGTCGGGCCCGGCGGATAGGTGCAGCTGCCAGCCGCCGACCTCGGCATCAAAGCCGTGCGCGAGATCGACGCGGATCGGCCCCACCGGCGAGCGCCAGCGCAGGCCGAAACCGGCGGCGAGCGCGAGGTGCGGCCGCCCCTGCGACCAGACATCGCCGCCATCGATGAAACCGGCGCCACTCCAGCCTGGCCACAGCTCGCGTTCGTACTCGATCGACGTGGTCAGCAAGTGGCGGCCACCGATGGCGACGCCCTCGCTGTCGGTGTCGCCGAGTGCCTGGTAGCCGTAGCCGCGCACGCTGCGATCGCCGCCGGCGAAGAAGCGCAGCTCCGGTGGCAAGCGTGCGAAGTCGTCGGTTGCCGTGCCGCCGAGCGTGATCTGGCCGAGGATGCGTGCGCCGCTGCCCGCTGGCAGGATGCCCTTGACCGTCGCGCGTCCCTGCAGCAACGAGACATCGCTGATCAGCGCATCGCTGGCGCCGAGCAGGCGCAGCTCGAGCGAGGCGCCGCGCTCGGGTCGAACGCGGTCTTGCGCCAGCACGCGCTCGTAGCGCAGCTCGGGATAGAGCACGCGCGCGTCCTGGCGGGTGTCGCCGGGCTCGCGCGCACCGACCAGGAAACTGCCATCGAGCAGGTTCAGCGACGCCTGTCCGTACCAGTGATGACCGCGCGCGACTGCGTTGGCGCCGAGCAGGAACGAGCGCGCGTCGACACTGTCGGTCTGCTCGTCGAGCCAGCGCGTGGCGATGGCGTAGCGCGAGATGCGCTCGGCGAAACGCGGGAACGCATACTCCGCGAACAGTGCCGAGCGTCGTTGCGCGAGTTCGGCCTCGCCGAAGAACTGGTGGCCGCGCGCATTCACCCAGCGCCGCTCGATGCCGCCGCGCACGCCGGCGCCTTCGTCGGTGCCGTAGGAGACACCGGCGACGTAGCGCGTGCGCAGGTTCGGGCTGAGGTTCACCTGCAACGGCACGCGCAGGGTCGCCGCGTCGATCTCGCCCTGGCTGATCTCGATGTGGTCGAAGTAGTTGCTGGCCGCAAGCGACTGCTGCAGCGCCTCGACGCGCGCCTGGTCGAAGCGGTAGCCATCCGGCCATGGCACGAAACGGCTCAGCAGGGCATCGCCGAACTGCGCGCCGCTGAATTGCACCGCACCGAGGAAGTGGCGCGTGCCCGACTGGTAGTGCAGCACCACGCGCGCGCTGTGCTCGCCGGGGCGGATCTCGACGCGACGCTCGACCAGCCGCTGCGCCAGGTAGCCGCGCCGCAGCAAGGCGCGTTCGATCGCAGCCTTGCTCGCCTCGTAGACGCGATGGTCGAAGGCCTCCCCGAGTGCCGGCCGGAATCGACTGAGCAACCCGCCGATGCGCTCGTTGCGCGCGGCGGCGCCGTCGATGCGCACATCGAGTTCGGTCACGCGCGTCGGCACACCGGGATCGATTTCGAGCAACACCCGGTAGCGCGAGTTCTCCAGTGCCTCGACCCGGACTTGCGTGGTCGAGGAGTAGTGACCGAACACCTGCAGCGCGCCATCGACCTCAGCTGCGACCTGCCCGAGCAGCCGCTGCAGGCGGCGTTCGCCGATGCTCTGCCGCTGGCGATAGGTCGCCACTTCCAGCGCCGGCAGCACCGCCTCGGTCTGTTCGTCGTCAAGACCCTCGATCTTCAGTTCGATCACGCCCGCCCGCGCCGCGCCGCCGGGGCGCGCTGTCGCCGTCGTCGCCAGCAGCAGCGGGACACACAGCACGGCGAGGCTCACCCGACGCCAGAACCTGGTCGCGGAGTCGATGCCGTGCCTGTGGAATCCACGCAGCATCGGTCAGGCGTGCACGTGTTCGACTTTCGGCAGGATGCAGTCCGGCGGCAGATGCACGTCCACCGCCACCGGCAGATGGTCGGAGACGCGCAGCGGCAGCACCTCGTAGCGGCGCACGTCGAGCGCCGCAGTGGTCAGCACCTGGTCGATCGAACGCTGCGGCTGCCAACTCGGAAAGCTCGGCGCATGCATCGCCGGACGCAAGCGCGTCTGCCTAAACAGTGGCGCAATCGAATTGCTGTCGGGTTCACAGTTGAAGTCGCCGAGCACGATCGCATACGCACAATCACCGACCAGGCCGGCGATGAACTCGGACTGGCGCAGACGCGCCCCCGGCGTCAGCGCCAGGTGCACGATGAACACGCGCAGCGCGGCCGCCGCTTCGCCGAAACGCACTTCGAGCGTGCCGCGCCCGGGAATGGCACCGGGCAGGCGATGGTCGATCACGCTGCTCGGCGCGAAGCGCGTGAGCAGGCCATTGCCGGGTTCGGCAATCGCCAGCGCGCGGTTGCGCTGGTGGCTCCAGTAGGGGAAGTCGGCGTGCTCGGCCAGCACCTGCACCTGGTGCCGGAAACCGCTGCGCACGCTGTGGCTGTCGGCCTCCTGCAGCGCGACCACGTCGAAGGCGCGCGCCAGGCTCGCGACCTGCGCCAGGTTCTCGCCCTTGCCGCGATGCGGCAGCACGGTCTGCCAGCCGCGGGTGAAGTACTCGCGGTAGGCATTGGTGTGCGCACCGGCCTGGATGTTGAAACTGAGCAGGCGCAGATGGCGTTCGGATTCGCGTGTGGATCGCATGCCACCCATCATGCAGCCGCGCCGAGATTTCGCAAGCCCGGAAACGAACACGGGGCGCCAGAGCGCCCCGCAGACCGGTGCCGGTTCAGGCGCCTCAGCCCTTGGCGGGCGCCGCAGCCGGAGCCGGAGCTTTTTTCGCGGCGGCTTCCTTGGCGATCAGGAAATCGACCACCTCGAACACCTTGTCCTGGCCTCCGGCCGAGGTACCGGTGACGCGGTACTTGCCGGCCACAATCACGCTCGGCGTGCCATCGATTTGGTACCGCGGCACCATCTGCTTGGCGCGATTGAGCTTCATCTCGACGGCGAAGCTCTTGGTCGCGTCGAGGAACTGCTGCTCGGTCTTGCCGTGCTTGGCGTAGATCTTGGAGATGTCTTCCAGATTGCGCACGTCACGGCGCACATGGATGCCGTCGAACAGGTCCTGATGCGCCTTCTCGGCGATGCCGAGCACTTCGCCGGCGTAATAGGCGCGCGCGAAGGTCTCCCACTGCGGGTTGAACACCGCCGGCAGGTAGCTGAATGCGGCATTGGCCGGCATCTTCTTTTTCCATTTCGCCACTTCCGGCTCGAAGTGCGCGCAGTGGATGCAGGCGTAACTGAATACTTCGACCACTTCGACCTTGTCGCCGGAAGCAGTGGGCTGTGCCGGCTCGACCGGGAAGTAGTGGGTGCCGGCCTGGAAGCGTTCGATCGCGCCCTGGGCGCAGGCGGTGACGGATACGAGCGAAAAGGCGGCAGCAGCCAGCAGGCGGGTCAACATCGGGGCAACTCCATCATCGGGTCAAGGCGGTCGCATGGGGACCATGCGGGCGACAGGGACTGCCGCCGTGGGCGAAAAGTTCCCGGCGCTCAGCGCGCCGTGACCTCGGCAGCGGTGTGCAGCCCCTGAAGATAGGACGCCAGCGCGGTGATTTCTTCGTCGCTCAGACGTGCAGCGATCTGCGCCATGACGGCGTAGTTGGCGTTCTGCAGCGCTGGTGAACCAGCCGGCGTGGTCTTGAACGCCTGCAGGCGCAGGCTGGCATAGCCGGCATGCTGGCCGGCAACCGCGGGATAGCTCGGACCGGGCACGCCACGGCCGCTCGGACCATGGCAGGACATGCACGCCGGCACGCCGCGTGCGGCATCGCCACCGCGAAACAGCTTCTGGCCGACATCGACGATGCGCTGGCCCTTGTACGGGCTGGCCGGGTCGGCGATCACGCTGTCATCGGCCAAACCTGGCTGCACTTTCTGCTTGGCGAAATGGGCACCGAGGTCGCGCATGTCCTGTTCGCTCAGCGCGGCCGAGAAGCCGAGCATGATCGGGTTCATGCGCTGCATTGATTTGAACTGCGCCAACTGGCTGGCGATATAACCCTCGCTCTGGCCGGCCAGCTTCGGGTACTGCGGATCGGCCGAGTTGCCGTCCATGCCATGGCAGGCGCCGCAGACCGCACCCTTGGCGGCCCCGGCATCGGCATTGCCCGGACCCGGTGCCGCCGGTGCCGCTTCCGCCACTGGCGCTGCAGCGGGTTCGGCCGCAGCTGCCGGCGCTGCCGGATCCGTCGCGACCGCGGCCGCCGCGGGTTCGGTCGTGGTCGCAGCATCCTGCGCCATCAACACCGAGGACAGGGAAAGGGCGAGCACAGCAAGGGAAACACGCAGCGTCATGGCGATCACTCCAAGGAAATTCCGCACCGCGCCCGTCCCGCGGGCGCACGAAGGCCGGCGAGTTTACATGAAGGGCGCAGCCGGATTCAGCTGCGCGGCCCGCCCGCTGGCGCTCTGCCCGGGGCCAAGCCGAGCTGTTCGCGCAGCCCCGCGATGATCGCCGGGTCCAGGGCCGGCGACTGCCGGCGACCGTCCTGCTCGAACTGCCGCAGCAGCGCTTCCACCTGCTCGCGGCCATCGGCAGTCGAGACGGCGTCCCGCGGCGTGCGCCCGGCAAGCGCCGGAATCTCCATGTCAACCCAGCGTCGGTAATGGTCGGCCAGCTGGGCGTGGATCAGCGCATCGATCTCGGGGCTGGACAGCGGTTCGTTCTTCGGCGCCGCCTGCTGCTGGTGTTCGGCCATGGCCTGCGCCAGATCGCGAATCTCGGACAGGCGATAGCGCCCGCGTTCCCCCAAGGCCGCGGCGGCGAGTTCGCGAAAGCGCTCGGCGCGTTCGCGCGACTGCAGCTGCACGGTCATGCGCGTGCCGGCGATTTCGATCCAGCCGAGCGAAGTGTTCGACCACTCGGCGTGCATCGCGTTGCCCGACTTGGTCCAGGCGAATTGCACCTTCTCCAGCCGACCATCCTGCCACTCGGCTTCTGCCAGCAGCTCGGCTTCCTCACTGATGCTGGACAGGTGCTTGAGCGCATCGAAGGCGATTTGGGCCGAGTCGATGTCGTACACCAGCTTGTGGAATTCAATGTCCTCACCATCGGTGGTCTGCATCTGCGGCAGCGCCCGCGATCGCCCCTGTGCGAACAGGTCCAGGCAGATCTCGCGCAGCTCGTCGCTCCAGTCGAACAGCGCGTGGTCGTCGAGCTCCGGGGTGAGGTGCTGCATGCGCTGGCGCTGCGCCACCACCGCGTTGCGGGCAATCGGCGGCAGCACGAACGGCCACACCGCCTCCAGCAACACCAGTCCGCGCAACGGCGCCAGTCGCGCGTAGATCAAGTCGCCAACCCCGAGACTTTGCGACGCCGACTTGTCCAGCACCTCGTGGCGGCTGCCGGTGAGCACGTCCTCCAGCACCAGGCCGCGACCGGCGCGGATCTCTAGAACGTCGTAGAAGCTGAACGGCTTGGCCAGACAGGCTTCCACGTATTCGCGCAGCAACGGCGCCGCGCTCCGACACTTGCGCTGCAGCCATGCGCGTGCCGGCTCGACGTCGGCGAGCGTGGGATCGAGAACCTCGCACGCGTCGTCGTCATCCGGCTGCCATTCGTAGGCCATCCAGGTCACGAACGGCTCGATCAGCGGCGAATCCGCATCGAAGAAATCTTCCTCCTCCGTCCAGAGATGGAATGCCCACCAGGCGTCGTCGAGTGCATCTGGCCCGTAGTGCTCGTTGATGAAGCGATGCAGCTGCATCTGGAACCCGTCCAGCTCGCGCCGCAGCTGCCGCCACAGCAGCTCTTCCGGCGACTGCAGTTCCGCTTGTTCGGCCGCGAGGCAGCACTGCTTGTATTTCTTGCCGCTGCCGCACGGGCAGGGATCATTGCGTCCAGGTTTCATGCGCTTGCATCCGTAGTCTGGGGTGCATTGTCGCGTGCCGCGGGGTCGCTGTCGCCGGCGACCCCGCGCGGACACGTCTGGCCCGACGCTTCGCGCGCCAGACGCGCATGCAGGCTGCGTGGCACGCGCACGATGCCACATCGCGCCGTTCTTCTCTTCGTGCTTATCATGCGTGTGCATGATCGCAAATCGGTGCCTCATCCAGCGCGCGACTGGTCAGCGCAGTCGGTGGTGGTGCTTCTGGATGACCGCTGCGGCCGCGTCGCCGAGGCCGGCGTCCCGAGCATGCGCCGGCCATTGCTCGACGGCATCGTCGACCCGCCCCATGATCTCGTGCGGCCGGGTGATCTCGAATCGCTCCGCGACCGCCATCAGATCGTTCCGCGAGATGTTCGCAAAACGACCGTTCACGCTCAGCAAGTGCTGATACGTCCACTCGCCGGAAGGGTTGTAGGCGAAGGTGATGTCGTAGGCCGGCGCGAGGCGCCATCGCGCACCTTCCTTCAGCACGAACGCGAGGTTCTTCGTGTGGTCGTCGCAGTTCTTGGTCGCGACGTTGAAGCACATCCGCGCGAACGCCTGATCATTGTCCTCCTCTGGCAGTCCGAGCGTCGCGATGGCCATGAACCACTGTTCGTAGGCGTGCGTGGCGCGCTGCTTGAAGTCCATGTGCTGCATCGCGCAGAGCGTCTGGACGTGATGCTTGGTATTGCAATCGCGATCGAATCGTCGGGTCATGAAGTGCGCGCGGCCGTTCTCGCACAGCAGGCGGCACGGAGACATCACGAGGCCACCAGCCACAGCCATGCGGTAGTAGGCGAATTCGATGCGCCCGTAGTCGCCGCCCATGCCAAGTTCCTGGTCCTTGCCGAGTCCATCGAACTTCAACAGCCAGTGCTCAAATCCCGGCTCGACATCGAACTGCCCCGAGCGCACCTCCTCGGTCAGCGGGTTCCAGGCGATGACCGCCTTCGCACGCGCGCCGCCGGCGGACGTGCCGACGCGGATGATGTTCTCGATAGCGGCCTTCGACAGCGCATCCTCGCCCAGCTCGCCATGCACGGCCTTGCGCGCGGCCTCTACCAGTTGCTTCAACTCGATGGCTCGCTTGCTGTCGCGGTGTGATCCGCGCGCTGGTCTGAACTCCAGGGCGCCCATGCCGCGGCGTCCCATGTAGGCGAGACGGTCCAGCGCCGTGACTTGGGACGTGGTGATGCCTTGCCGGGCCATCCACGCATCGATCAGCGCGTTGCCGAAGTCGTCCGGCAGCGCATCCGAGAGCAGGCCCGGCAAGCCCTTGTAGGTGGCCAGCGGCAGCTCCGGAAACAGGTAGGTGCCTCCGCCCTTGGCGACCGGCATGGTCAGGGGCGCCAGATCGATGCCACTGCGCCGCCAAGCCGGGTCATATTCGAACACGTAGCAGCCAGCGGTCGGATCGGGCGCGACGGCACCCACGCGCCGCCCCCAAGTGCGAACCTCGATGACGGGCGTCTTCGCGCTCACGTCTGCTGTTTCCCACGTCGGACGCGCGCGCGCGCGCGCGTTGTCGGTTCTCGGAGCAATGCCATCGGACTGACGGTCGGTTGCGGAAACAGCAACCGCAGCCGGTCGGCCAGGCCGAGCGCCTTCAGCGTCCGCACCAGGGTTTCCACCGTGGAGCCGCGGCCGAGCTCGAGCTTGCGGAGGGCGCCGACGCTGATGCTCGCCCGCTCGGCCAGCTGCGCCTGTTCCTGGTGCTGTGCAATGCGGGCTTGGCGAACCTGCTGTCCGAGCGCCACCACCACCTCTGCGGTAGTGGTAAATACTTTGTTGTTCATCACCATATTTATGCGTTTTACATGCTGATTAGTCAATAAACAACATTGTTGTGCTGTTTATGCGGCGCTCATTGCCGCTGTCCCACTCCGCTCAGCCCAGCAGCATCTCGCGCGGTTCGTACACCATCACCCACATCTGCAGTTCGGCGATGGCTTCGACCATCCTGCGGTCCGGGGCGACGCGGCGGACCTGGTGCCAGTACCAGGCCGATTTCACGAGCACCGCGCTCAGCGCGAGCAGCGAGGTCTCCGCCACCGGCAACAGCCCGGCCACGGCCAGACCCAGCGCCAGCACCACCGACCCCACCACCCACCGCAACTCCCACGCCGCGCGCCCGATCCGCGGGTCAAGCCCCGCCTGCAACGCGAGCCGCGGTCCAAGCAGGACGCAGGTGCGTTCGATGTAGGGCTGGAGCGGGGTTTGCATGGCAGTTGGTCGGTTCAGGTGGGCTGGGGTTGGCATGGGCGGTGCAGCGGCGCGGTCGCGTCGCCGCTGCTCGCCTCACTGCGCCCCGGTGGCGATGCTCGCCGGCAGGGTCGGGACGATGGCGCGGGCGTAGGCGTCGGGGACGCGGGTGAGCTCGTATTCGTCGCTCCAGTACGCCTCGCCCGTGGCCTTGGCCAGAAACCAGCTGCGGATCACGATGCGCTCCTCGCCGCGTTCGTTCGGGCCGGCGTCGATCACGTCCGCCATCTCGGTCACCGTCGCCTGCGTCCGGCTCGCCCCGTAGGGACAGGCCGGCGTCACGCCGCCATTGGTCGGCACGCAACGCGCGATCATGCGGATGCGGTCCGTGGCCGGGTCGATCACCACGGTGTAGGCGTCGCGGAGCGGATTCTCGGGCCAGTCCTCGATGTTCGAGTACCCCTTACCGTACAGGTCGATCAGGGCCTGACTGGGCAGGTTGATCCACTCCACCGCCTTGACGAACTCGTACTGGTCCGGGCTGTTGCGGTCGGTCAGCTGCAGGAAGGCCGGCTCGGCATTGCTGTAGGCGTTGTCCAGAAAATGCACCTTCTCTGTGGTCGGGCGCTTGCGCAGATAGACCCAGGCAGCCGCTCCTTCGTCGCCGTCGCCCGGACTGGTGCGACCCCAGCGCCGCTTCACCGCCCAGACCGCGCCCTTCTCGAGCAGGCGTTGGCTGGGGCTGCCGCTGGCCGGCAGGGCCTTGGCCAGGCGCATGTTGCGGTTGGCGGCGTTGCCGCTGGCCGGCAGGCGCAGGTGGCGGCCGCCGATCAGTTCCAGGGTGCGCGGGCCGTAGGGCGGCGTGGTCACGCTGTTCACGGTGTAGGCACAGTCGAAGCACTGGCCGCCGCTGGCGCGTACCCATTCGCTCTGCACCCACGCGGCCAGCCCGCCGTTGGCGCTGTACTCGGCCATCGTCGCTTGGTGTACCGCTGCGGCCAGGTTCATCCAGGTGGGGGCGCCGGCGGCGTCGTAGTGGTAGTAGGTTGCGAACACGAAGGTGTCGGCGCCCACCGCCACCCGGTCCACGGTGAGCCCGGTGCCACTCTGCGTGGGGTCGTAGTACACGCCCGGGTGCGGCAACACCGGGTAGACGAACGCTTCCAGCGGTTCGCGGATGGCGATCTGGGCCTGCGCCAGGGGGGCGGCGAGGGTGAGCAGGACGAGCAGGATGCGGGCACGGCTTGGCAGCATGGGGACTCCAGGAGGCTTCAGGGGGAAGTAGCGCAGCACAGCGCATCGCGATAGGGGAGGTTTGGAAATATAGCCCGGGCCGAGCGGGCCGCCACCGGTGGTCGTCGTCGCCGGCTCCAGATCCGGGAAGCCGATCGGCACCACGGCGATGGCTTCGGCCGGAGCCGTCACGATCCACGCTGTGAGGTCCTTGGTGAAGGAGCCGAGCGAACCATTGGCGATCAGGCTGGCGCCGGGTACGAAGGCCGCAATCAGCTGGTGCTTCTCGAGGGCTTTGACCGACATTGCCGATGTTTCCTGAACAGGTATATTCTGCCGCCATGGCCGAAAAGGAAAAGCCGCTCGAGTGGATCGCGAGCAGTTACAAGGATCTGATGGCCTTGCCACTCGGTGTGCGGCGGCGTTTCGGCTACGCGCTGTCGCTGGCACAACTGGGCGACCAGGACGACTCAGCGAAGGTGCTCAAGGGTTTCGATGGGGCCGGTGTCGTGGAGGTGGTCGAAGACGATGTGGGCGGCACGTACCGCGCGGTCTACACGGTCCGGTTCGCGGAAGCGGTGTTTGTCCTGCACTGTTTCCACAAGAAGAGCAAGCGCGGGATCGCCACGCCCAAGACGGACACAGACATCATCCGTGCCCGACTGAAAGTGGCCGAGGCCATGGCAAAGGAGCTACGCAATGCGAAAGCGCATCATTGAAGGCGTCGAGGTCCGACGCAGCTCAGGCAATGTCTTCGCCGACCTTGGTCTGCCCGACGCCGAGAAGTTGAGGATCAAGACCGGCCTCGTGGTCGAAATCAGGAAGGCGATGCGCACGCTGGGCCTGACTCAGCTGGCAGCGGCCAAACGCATGGGCATCCCGCAACCGAAGGTATCGGGCATGATGCGCGGCGACTTCAGCAACCTGTCCGAACGCAAGCTGATGGACTGCCTGAATCGCCTCGGCTACGACATCGAGATCAACGTGCGGCCAGCGGCGAAGCCGATCGGGCATCTGACGCTCGCAACGAACTGAGACTCGCGCGGATCGGATCGGTGCGGCGCCGTAGCCGAAGCGGAAGTGATGAAGCTGCACGCCGAGACCCTGCTTTGGCAGTTCAGGCCGCGACTTCTCGCAGAATCTCCGGGTGCGCCACAGCCACGCGCAGCAACGTCCTGGCGGCGCCGGTCGGCTCGCGCCGCCCCTGCTCCCATTCCTGCAGCGTGCGCGCCGACACACCGAGCAGCGCCGCGAACCGGCTTTGCGAAAGCCCCACGTTGGCGCGCGCCTGCGCGGCTGGCGTCAATTCCACCTGTGTTTCGCGCGCGGCCCGACCCGACTTCATCTGTTTCACGGCGGCAAGGATTTCCTCGCCCAGATCGCGGCCCGTCATGACCTTTTCTTTCGTGCTCATAACGCTTCCTATCCTCTGGAACGTATGCTTGTCGATGAACTCCTGCGTCCGCCGGTGGATGCTCGGCGTCTTGCCAACCACCGTACGGTCATGGCCGAAGCGACGGCCAGCCTCAGTACGCGAACTCTCTGTACACCGGATCGACCGAGCCCTGCCAGGGGCCGTGGAAGAGTTCGAGTTTGCGTTCGGCCGGGCACTGGTTGGCCTGGGCGAACTCGATCAGGGGTTCGAGGAACAGGGATTCGTCACCGCCGCGGGTGTTCAGCCGGGCGCGGCGTTGCAGGCCGTGGGCGGAAATCTTCAGCGCTTCGAGTGCGAGATCGCGGGCGGTGCCGTTGCGGAACGGGGTCTTGAGCGCGAGCTTCGGCACGCCGCTGCGCAGCGCTTCGCGTTCTTCCAGGCGGAAATCCTTGACCAGATCCCAGGCGGCGGCGAGCGCGGTATCGTCGTAGAGCAGGCCGACGAAGAAGGCCGGCAGTGCGCACAGGCGATTCCACGGGCCGCCATCGGCACCGCGCATTTCCAGGTACTTCTTCAGCCGCACTTCGGGGAAGGCAGTGGTCAGGTGGTCGTTGAAGTCCTTCAGCGTCGGCTTCTCGCCCGGCAGGGCCGGCAGCTTGCCGGCGAGGAAATCGCGGAAGCTCTGGCCGCTGGCATCGATGTACTTGCCGTCGCGATAGACGAAGTACATCGGCACATCGAGCAGGTAATCGACGTAGCGTTCATAGCCGAAGCCGTCCTCGAACACGAAGCCGAGCATGCCGGTGCGGTCCGGATCGGTGTCGCTCCAGACGTTGGAGCGGAAACTCAGGAAACCGTTGGGCTTGCCTTCGGTGAACGGCGAATCGGCGAACAGCGCGGTCGCGATCGGTTGCAGTGCCAGCGAGACGCGGAACTTGCGCACCATGTCGGCTTCGGAGCCGTAATCGAGGTTGGTCTGCACGGTGCAGGTGCGTTGCATCATGTCCAGCCCGAGATTGCCGCGCTTGGGCATGTACTCGCGCATGATCCGGTAGCGCCCCTTCGGCATCCACGGCAGCTCGTCGCGGCGCCACTTCGGATTGAACCCCATGCCGAGGAAACCGAGCCCGAGCTGGTCACCGATCTGCTTGCATTCGCGCAGATGCTGGGCGACCTCGCAGCAGGTCTGGTGGATCGTCTCAAGCGGCGCCCCGGAGAGCTCGAACTGCCCCGCCGGTTCCAGCGACACCGAGGCCAGGTCCTTGAGCAGGGCGATCGGGTGGCCGTCTTCGAGCAGCGGCGTCCAGCCGAACTCGCGCGCCATGCCATCGAGCAACGCGCGAATGCCGCGCGGCCCTTCATACGGCGGCGCGCGCAGGTCTTCGAGCTGGAACACGAACTTCTCGTGCTCGGTGCCGATGCGCCAGTCCGTCGCTGGCTTCTCGCCGCTGGCAAGGAAGTCGACCAGATCCTGCTTCGATTCGATCGGCGCAGCCGCGCCCTGGCTTGGATTCGACACGAACTGCTCCGATGGGACGGACACGGACCGGTGAGGCACCGGAATGCTCACAGGTGGGGCGGCTTCGGCCGATTGCAATGTCGCCCGCGACCGCCCTGCCCTGCCCGCTGCTTCCGCAGTACATTGCCGCCATGTCGGTACCCGCCCGCCAACCTGCGCGCTACGAAGACCTGCTCGCGCTGCCGCGCGAGCGCGTCGGCGAGATCGTCAACGGTGTGCTGTACAGCCACCCGCGGCCGGCGCCGAAGCACGTGCGCTCCAGCTCGGCGCTGGGTGGCCGGCTGTTTCCATCCTTCGATCGCGGAGACGGTGGTCCCGGCGGCTGGTGGGTCCTCGACGAGCCCGAATGCCATCTCGGACCGCATGTGTTGGTGCCCGACCTCGCCGGCTGGCGGCGCGAGCGCATGCCGACGCTGCCCGAAACCGCATGGTTCGAGCTGGCGCCGGATTGGGTCTGCGAAATCCTCTCGCCAGGCACCGCGCGTCTGGACCGGGTCGAGAAGATGCCGGTCTACGCGGCGCAGGGCGTCGAGCACCTGTGGTTGCTCGATCCGATCCTGCGCACGCTCGAAGCCTATCGCCGCGAAGGTAGCCGCTGGCTGCTGCTCGGCAGCCACGCTGACCAGGACGTGGTGCGCCTGCCGCCGTTCGACGCCATCGATCTCGAACTCGGCACCTTGTGGGCGTAGGCGGCGCAGCTCAGCGCGCGAACCAGGGTTGCGGGTCGAGCGGCCGGCCCTGGTGGCGCAGTTCGAGATAGAGCCCGGCCTGCGCGGCGCCGCCACTGGCGCCGGCGGTGCTGAGCACATCGCCCACCGCGACCCAGTCGCCGACATCGCGCAGCAGCGATTCGTTCTGCGCGTACAGGCTCATATAGCCATCGCCATGGTCGAGAATCAGCAACAGGCCGAAGCCCTTCAGCCAGTCGGCGAAGGCGACGCGACCCGGCGCCACCGCATGGACTTCGTCGCCGACGCGCGCGTCGATCAGCCAGCCTTCGCTGGCGCGGCCCGGGCCGATGCCCTGGCCGAAACCGACCTGTACCGAACCTGCAAGCGGCCGCTTCAGGCGTCCCTTGAGCGAGGCGAACGGCTGCGCCGCATCGATCTGCTTGGGGATGTCGGCGAAGATGTCGCGCAGTTCCTCCAGCAGCCGCAACAGTTCGCGCTCGTCGCGTCCGAGTGCGGCAAGCCGGGTCTCGCCGTCCTTCAGCCGGGCATCGAACTGCGCCAGCACCGCTTCGCGTTCGACGCGTTCGGCGCCCAGTCGTTTCGAGTCCACCAGCACCTTGGCCTGTTCGACCGCGAGCGCGGCACGCGCCTCGGCGATCGACTTCTCGATCGCGAGCAGCTCGGCCAGGCTCGCCATCAGCTCCTGCACACGCCGCAAACGATCGCGCTGCAAGTAGCGGTAGTAGGCGAGCGCGCGACTGCTGTCGGCAATGCGGTCGCGCGCCAGCAGCGCCTTGAGCGATTCGCCGCGGCCGATCATATACACCGAGCGCAGCAGGTTCGCGAGCGTCTCGCGACTGCCGCCGAGTTGACCCTGCAGCACGACGCGCTCAGCTTCGCGTTCGCCGAGCAGGCGGTTCTGCCTGGCGATGCCGGCCTCGATGCCGCGCAGGCGGCGGGTGGTCGCGCTGACGCGGGTATCGATCTCGCGCAGCGCCTCCACCCCGACATCGCGCTGCGCGGCCACTTCGTTGCGCTCGGCTGCGAGTGTCGCGATCTCCGCTCGCAAGGCCTCCAGCTTCGCCTTCGCCTCGGCTTCGCGTTCGGCGTTCTGCGGCAGCACCGTCGCCGCGAGCGGTAGCGCGACCAGCAACGTCAACGCCGCCAGCGCCCGCATTCAGCCGGCTCCGACAAGCAGCGAGTGCCCGCTCATCTCGGCCGGCTGGGGCAGTCCGAGCAGCGCCAGGATCGTCGGCGCCAGATCGCACAAGGCGCCGGGCCTCAGCCTCGCCTGGCGGCCGACCAGCAGCAGCGGCACCGGGCCGACGGTGTGCTGGGTATGCGGCTCGCCGGTGACCGGGTCGCGCATCAGTTCCAGATTTCCATGATCGGCGGTGACCAGCATCACCCCGCCGACCTCGTCGATCGCCTCAGCAATGGCACCGAGCGCGTGGTCGACCGCTTCCGCCGCCTTCAGCGCCGCCGCGAAGATGCCGGTGTGCCCAACCATGTCCGGATTGGCGATGTTGCAGACGATCAGATCGAATGCGCGCGAACGGATCGCCGCGGTCAGTTTCGCGGTCAGTTCCGGGCAACTCATTTCCGGCTGCAGGTCGTAGGTCGCGACCTTGGGCGAGGGAATCAGCACGCGCTCCTCCCCCGGGAATGCCTCCTCGCGTCCGCCGTTGAGGAAGAAGGTGACGTGCGCGTACTTCTCGGTCTCGGCAATGCGCAGCTGCTTCAGACCGTGCGCGGCGATCACCTCGGGCAAGGTGTTGGCCATGCTCTGCGGCGGGTACGCGACTGCGGAGACCGGCAGGTCGGCGGCGTATTCGGTCAGCGTCACGAACGCCGACAGCCGGATCGGACGCGGCCTGGCGAACCCGGCGAAATCGGCTTGCACGAAGGCGCGGGAGAGTTCGCGCGCACGGTCGGCACGGAAGTTCAGGAACACCACCGCGTCGCCATCGACGAAGCGGGCGCCATCGCCGATCACGGTCGGCTGCACGAACTCGTCGCTCTCGCCGCGCGCATAGGCGGCTTCGAGCGCGGCCAGCGCGTCCGCGGCATGGAACGCCGCGTTCGCCTCGGTGATCGCGCGGTACGCGGGCGCAACCCGCTCCCAACGGTTGTCTCGGTCCATCGCGTAGTAACGACCGATCACGCTGGCGATGCGCGCGCCGGGCAGTGCCGCGCATTTCGCATGCAGCGCCTGCAACGACGCACCCGCACTTTTCGGCGGCGTATCGCGCCCGTCGGTGAAGGCATGCACGGCGACGGACTCCAGGCCCGCGGCCGCGGCGGCGTCGAGAAAGGCGAGCACATGCGCCTCGTGCGAATGCACGCCGCCCGGCGACAGCAACGCGAACACGTGCAGGGTGCCGCCGCTGGCGCGCACGCCGTCAAACGCGCTCGCGAACGCCGGATTTGCACCGAAGCGGCCATCGCGGATGGCCTGGTCGATGCGCGTCAACTCCTGATAGACGACGCGGCCGGCACCGATGTTCATGTGCCCGACCTCGGAATTGCCCATCTGCCCATCGGGCAGGCCGACGTGCTCGCCATGGGTGTCGATCAGCGTGTGCGGGCATGCGTCCAGCAGCCGGCGCCAGTTCGGCACCTCGGCCTGGGCAATCGCGTTCCATTCGCGGTCTTCGCGATGGCCCCAGCCATCGAGGATCAGCAGCAACACGGGTTTCGACGTGGACACGACTCGCTTCCGAGAGAGACAAGGCAGGCATTCTACCGACCGCCCGGGCATGACCAATGGCAGGGCACTAAACCTTGACCGCGGCACCCGCATCAGATCGCGGGCAACCCCCACCGGAGAACCCTCATGCGTCACCTTTCATCTGCCGTGCTGATGTCCGTCGTCTTCGCCAGCGCCGCCTTCGCGCAGGGACCCGAGCGCGACGATCACGACTACGCCGATATCAGCAAGGTCAACCGCAGCATCCGCGTCGAAAATGGCGGCCGCGCCGGTGATCTGGACACCGTGAACGGTTCGGTCCAGATCGGCGACGACGCCATCGTCGGCCACGCCGAGACCGTGAATGGCTCGGTGCGCATGGGCGGCAACGGCCAGGCCGAGTCGCTGGAAACGGTGAATGGCAGCATTCACGTCGGCAGCCGCAGTGTGGTCAGCAAGGGCATCGAAACCGTCAACGGCAGCATCGTGCTGGCCGACGACGCCGCCAGCCTCGACCCGATCGAGACGGTGAATGGCCGCATCGAACTCGGCCCCCGGGCCAAGGCCGGCGCTGGCATCGAACTGGTCAACGGCGGAGTCGAACTGCGCCAGGCGGCGCAGGTAACCGGCGACATCGTCGTGCGCAAGCCCAGCGGCTTCGGCTGGTTCAACGGCAACAGCAAGCCGCCGCGCATCGTCCTCGGCGCCGACAGCGTGGTCGACGGCAACCTGCGCTTCGAACGCGAAGTCGAGCTGTACATGCACACCAGCGCCAAGTTCACCGGCCGCCAGGAAGGTCCGCTGGTCGGTGGCAAGGTGCATCGCTTCGACGGCGCAGCGCCGAAGTTCTGAGAGCAGCGGATGCCTGCACCACGCCCCGATCCGGGGCGTTGGTGCGGGAGGAACGACGGCGATGGCGGCAACGCCCGCACTGGCTAGCGCTGTCGCTTCGCTGCTACCCAGTCTCAGTCTTGCATCGTCCGCAGTGGCAGCAGCCGCATGCGGGCGCGCTCGAGGTCCAACCTCAACAGCGCCCCGGCTTCCAGCTCCGAGCGCAGGCTCCTCAGACTCGAGACGACCTGTCGGCCAACTGCGGTCGTGCGCACATCATCCGTACGCAGCTGCACGACGCTTGGCTTGCGTCCCT